>Ga0207657_10000015_pt1 | contig 175776 bp, 170 predicted proteins | sample KBSC33metaG_FD_184316 | JGI IMG/M metagenome (GOLD analysis project Ga0207657, IMG submission 184316) | Corn rhizosphere microbial communities from Kellogg Biological Station, Michigan, USA - KBS C3-3 metaG (SPAdes) (version 2) | ecosystem: Host-associated > Plants > Roots > Rhizosphere >...
GCGCGGAAGTCGGCGGACGGCGCTGTCGCCAACCTGGTCAGGTCCGGAAGGAAGCAGCCACAACGATTTCGTGCCGGGTCGTCGGCTTCCACCTTTTCCGCTTCCGAACTTGCCTGACCCCTGCCACAGCTGTTGCGGGGGGATCAGCCATGACCGACTTCGAATTCCTGTTTTCGGTATTCGGATTGCTCATCGGCCTGACCTTCATTGAAATCGCTATCAAGTTCGCGGACGCGATCGACGCGCATTCACGACGGCCGATCGGTGTGCTCACGCCGCTCCTTGCCTTGTTCGTGATGGTCGATGTCGCGGGCTATTGGCTATTCAGCTGGTCGATCCGAAACCTCCTCCACGTGCGCTGGCGAACAGTGTTCGTCGGGCTGACGGTCGCGTTGATCTATTACCTGTCGGCCTCGATGATCTTTCCGCGAAGCGAAGGGGAATGGAAAACCCTGGATGACCATTATTGGGCGCGAAAGCGGCTCGTGATCGGTGGCGTCCTTGTCGTCGAGACGGCGACAATGGCGTGGCAGTGGACGCGCGCAATTCCGGCGCTGGATGATTATTGGTTCTGGATCTACCAGCTGCCTTACTTCATCCCGATGGCGGCGCTTCTGTTCACCCGCTCGCGTAGGGTCGATATCGCGCTGTTCATCATCATGATCGGGATGATGCTGTTCTCGGATTTCGATCTCGGACCCAGCTCGAAGTGGGGCCAGGAGGTCGGGATAAGCCTCGGCTATGAGGCTTCGACAACGAGCCCCGCGGCACCTAGATAAGATTCGATGTCTGATTCACCTGAGCCGACCGAAGAACCCGGGCTGGGACTTGATCTGCCTGAGGTTGCCCCGTCGTCCGCCGCCTCGCCGTACCGCGTGCTCGCCCGCAAGTATCGCCCGCAGACCTTTGCCGAGTTGATCGGCCAGGACGCGATGGTGAAGACGCTCGGCAATGCGATCGAGCGGGGACGGATTGCACATGCCTTCCTGCTGACCGGCGTTCGCGGCGTCGGCAAGACCTCGACGGCGCGGCTGATCGCCAAGGCGCTCAACTGCGTCGGGCCCGACGGGAAGGGCGGGCCGACGATCACTCCCTGCAATCTCTGCGAGCCTTGCCGGGCCATTGCCGAAGGGCGCCATATCGATGTGATCGAGATGGACGCCGCCAGCCACACGGGCATCGACGACATCCGCGAGATCATCGATGCGGTGCGCTATGCGTCCGTCAGCGCACGGTACAAGATCTACATCATCGATGAAGTGCACATGCTTTCCAAGCAGGCTTTCAATGGCTTGTTGAAGACTCTTGAGGAACCGCCCGAACATGTGAAGTTCTTCCTCGCCACCACCGAAGTCGACAAGGTCCCGGTCACCGTTCTGTCCCGTTGCCAGCGTTTCGACCTGAGGCGGATTCCCGCCGACAAGCTTGCGGCGCATTTCGCCGATGTCGCGAAGGCCGAAGGAGTCGAGGTCGAGCCGGATGCGCTGGCGATGATCGCGGGCGCGGCGGAAGGCTCTGCGCGAGACGGCCTTTCAATCCTCGACCAGGCGATCGCCCACGGCGCAGGCACAGTTAGTGCCGATCAGGTCCGTGACATGCTGGGTCTCGCCGATCGTGGCCGAATCCGCCGATTGCTAGAGCTCGTGCTGTCCGGCGACGCCGGCGGAGCGCTCGCGGCCCTCGATGAGGCGCATGATCTGGGGATCGACCCGACGCAGCTTCTTCGTGGGCTGATGGAAAGCCTTCACTCGGCAACGCGCGCCAAGGCAGGTGCCGACACCGGTGCGCTTCAGTCCGCCGAGCAGCGCGAGAGCGCGCAAATGCTCGCGCGGCAGCTGGGGTGGGGAACGATCCACCGCCTGTGGCAGCTTCTGCTGAAGGGGCTGCAGGACGTCGATGCCGCGCCTGACCCGCGCGAGGCGGCCGAGATGGCGCTGTTGCGCCTCATCCACGCCGCGGACATGCCTGATCCCGCGACGCTTATGCAACGGCTGAGCGGAGAGGGCGCAGCCGTCGGATCGCCCCCGGCGCCCGTTGCCAAAGGGGAGGGCGCAAGAGCGCAACTTCCCGCTGATTTTCGAGGCCTGATCGCGACGCTCGAGCGGGCTGGAAAGCACCAGGTTGCGTTGCAGCTTCACGACCAGGTCGGTCTCATCCGCTATGCCCCGCCCGAGCTGGTGCTGAAGCCGATGCGGCCGCTTGGAGGGGATTGGCCGCGCGAGCTCGCCGCGGTCCTGAAATCCGCCACCGGCGCAAGCTGGGACGTGTCCCTATCGGACGAGTCCGGCGAGCCATCGCTGCTCGATCAGGAGAAAATGGCCGAGGAGCGCGTTCGCGCCGATGTCCTCGCGGATCCCAACGTCCGCGCGGTAATGGACGCGTTCCCGGACGCAGAACTCGAATCCTATACAGTGAGAGGCAGCTGACATGCCCGAGATGCCCGACTTCGACGAAATCATGAAGATGGCCCAGAATGCCCAGGCCGAGCTCCAGAAGGCTCAGGACAATCTCGACAAGATTGAGGTTGAAGGCGCCGCCGGCGGCGGCATGGTGAAGATCCGGGCAACGGCGAAGGGCAGGATCATCAGCGTGGATATCGATGAAACGCTGCTCGCTCCTAGCGAAAAGATGATGGTCGAGGACCTCATCGCCGCCGCGCTCAACGACGCGCGGGGCAAGGCTGACGCGGCAGCGGCCGAGGAGATGCAGAAGATGCAGGGCACACTTCCGCTTCCGCCCGGCTTCAAGCTTCCGTTCTAACTGTCGCCGTTTCACAAGTTGCAGTCGCTCCCTGGCAAATAGGAACGGCTTGCGTCCGCCACTCCCGCGAGTCAGACTATCCATTCTCTGACGGGGAGGGGCGCTGTGCGAACACTCGGCGCAATGCAGGATTGGCCGCTCCGGATCATGCGGCTCATGGACCATGCTGAACGCGAGCATGCGGATCGCGAGATCGTCGCGACGCGGCCCGACGGTGAGACGATCCGAACAAGCTGGAAGAATCTGGCGGACGGGGCGCGGCGAATGGCCAAGGCCCTGGAGCGGCTAGGCGTAAAGCCCGGCGACCGGGTCGCCACGCTCGCCATGAACCATGACCGGCATCTTGCCGCATGGTTCGGCGTGGTCGGGATGGGCGGAGTCCTCCACACCCTCAATCCGCGGCTGTTCGACGACCAGCTTGTCTACATCATCAACCATGCCGAGGATCGCGTCATCCTCTACGACGCAGCGTTCGAGCCACTGATCGAGCGGCTGAAGCCGAGGCTCACTTCGGTCGTGCACTGGGTGCGGTTCGACGACCAGTTCGATGGCTGGCTTGCGGCTGAAGACGGGGACTATCGTTGGTACGAGGGCGATGAGCGTGAGCCGTGCGGGCTCTGCTACACCAGCGGCACCACGGGTAATCCCAAGGGCGTTTTGTACGAACATCGTTCGACGGTCCTCCATGCCATGTCGATCATCGCGCCGGATGTGTTCGACCTATCAGCCTGCTCGGTGCTGCTTCCGATCGTGCCGATGTTCCACGCAAACAGCTGGTGCCTTCCTTATGCCGCGGCGATCACCGGGCTGAAGCTTATCACCTGCGCCGACAACAAGGCGGACCACCTCTGCCGCTTGTTCAATGAGGAAGGAGTGACCCACTCGGCGGGAGTTCCGACCGTCTGGCTCAACATGATCGATCATGTCGAAGACACGAGCGCCTCGCTCGGCAAGCTCCATACGATCATGGTCGGTGGGTCCTCTGCCCCGCCGGCAACGATCCGCTGGTTCAAGAAGCGCGGAATACGCGTGCGCCACCTGTGGGGCATGACCGAAATGACTCCGATCGGCACCGTCGGCGGGCCGCCGCCGAACTGGGAGGCAATGAGCGACGACGAGCAGGTCGACTATCAGTCGCGCCCCGGCCGATCGATGTTCGGCGTCGAGCTTCGCATCGTCGACGACAGTCGAAAGGTCCTGCCCCGCGACGGCGAAAGCTCGGGCCACCTCCAGACGCGCGGTTGCGCGGTCGTCCGGCGCTACTTCAAGAAGGACAAGGACTGCGTCGACGCCGAAAACTGGTTCGACACCGGCGACATCGCCGTCATCCACCCGGACAATACGCTCCGCCTCACCGACCGCGCCAAGGATGTGATCAAGTCGGGCGGCGAGTGGATCAGCTCGATCGAGCTCGAGAATGCCGCCGTCGGCTGTCCGGGAGTTCTCGAAGCTGCCGCCATCGGCATTCCGCATCCGAAATGGGACGAACGGCCGCTACTGCTTATCGTGCGCGATGACGGCGATGTCGTGAGCGAAAAGGAAATTCGCGACCATCTCTCGAAAGAGGTCGCCAAATGGTGGCTGCCCGACGCGATCATCTTCGTCGACCAGCTCCCACACACGGCGACCGGCAAGCTCAGCAAGAAGACGCTGCGCGACCTGTATCACGACTATCGCTTCCCGGACGCTGAGCCGATGGTCGGAAGGGATGAGATCGTCGCACCTCTGAATCAGCCGACCTGAACGAGCGGTCGCATCCTCACGGGGTAGAAAAATCACCCGCGCTCGCCTAACTGGCGCGGAACCCCCTTACTCTGAAGGAAATCCGCGACCCCATGGCCGCTCAATATGCTTTTGTCATGAAGGACATGACCAAGTCCTTCCCCGGCGCCCAGAAGCCGGTGCTGAGCCACATCAATCTGCAATTCTATCACGGCGCCAAGATCGGCATCGTCGGCCCCAACGGCGCCGGCAAGTCGACCCTGATGAAGATCATGGCCGGCATCGACAAGGACTATCAGGGCGAGGCCTGGCCGGGAGAGAACATCACGGTCGGTTACCTTCCGCAGGAGCCGCAGCTCGATCCGAGCAAGACCGTGCTCGAAAACGTCAAGGATGGCGCCCGCGACGTCGCCGACATGGTCGACCGCTTCAATGCCATTTCGGCAGAGATGGGCGATCCTAAGGACGACACCGACTTCGACAAGCTCATGGAAGAGATGGGCGAGCTCCAAGGCAAGATCGATGCGGTCGATGGCTGGACGCTCGACAACCAGCTCGAGGTCGCGATGGAAGCGCTCCGCTGTCCGCCGTCGGACTGGTCGGTGGAAAGCCTCTCGGGCGGCGAGAAGCGCCGCATCGCGCTCACTCGGCTGCTGATCCAGAAGCCGTCGATCCTGCTGTTGGACGAGCCGACCAACCATCTCGACGCTGAGAGCGTTCAGTGGCTGGAGGCACATCTCAAGGAATATCCGGGCGCGGTGCTGATGATCACCCACGACCGCTATTTCCTCGACAATGTCGTCAGCTGGATCCTCGAGCTCGATCGCGGGAAATACTTCCCGTACGAGGGCAATTATTCGACCTATCTCGAGAAGAAGGCCAAGCGCCTCGAACAGGAGGAGCGCGAGGACAAAGGCCGTGAGACGGCGATCCGCCACGAGCTGGAATGGATCCGGCAGGGGGCAAAGGCGCGGCAGACCAAGTCGAAGGCCCGTATCGCCAAATTCGACCAGCTTGTGGCGGCGCAGGAAAAGCACGTCCCGGGCAAGGCCGAGATCCTCATCCAGGTCCCTGAGCGCCTGGGCGGCAAGGTCATCGAGGTGAACAACGTCTCGAAGGCCTATGGCGACAAGCTGCTGTTCGACGATTTGTCGTTCACCTTGCCGCCGGGCGGCATTGTAGGGGTGATCGGACCGAACGGCGCCGGCAAGTCCACCCTGTTCAAGATCATCACTGGCCAGGAGAAGCCCGACAGCGGTGAAATCGACATCGGCCCGACCGTCCACCTCGGCTACGTCGACCAGAGCCGCGATCATCTCGATGGTTCGAAGAACGTCTGGGAGGAGATTTCGGACGGGCTCGACTACATGAAGGTCAACGGCCACGACCAGTCGACGCGCGCCTATGTCGGCGCCTTCAACTTCAAGGGTCAGGACCAGCAGAAGAATGTCGGGAAGTTGTCCGGCGGCGAGCGCAACCGCGTCAACATCGCCAAGATGCTGAAGCGCGGCGGCAATGTCCTGCTGCTCGACGAGCCGACCAACGACCTCGACGTTGAGACGCTGGGAGCGCTCGAGGAAGCGATCGAGAATTTCGCCGGCTGCGCCGTGGTCATCAGCCACGACCGGTTCTTCCTCGACCGCCTCGCGACCCACATCCTGGCGTTCGAAGGCGACAGCCACGTCGAATGGTTCGAAGGCAACTTCCAGGCCTATGAGGAAGACAAGATCCGCCGCCTCGGCGAGGAAGCGACCCGCCCGCACCGCACCAGCTATCGCAAGCTTACGCGCTAGGCCGTCTCAGCTCGGTTCATAGCCGAAGCGCCGGACCCACGGTTCAAGAAGCGGCAGCACCGGCGCCATTTGCTCGCGGTAGCGGCGCCAGGCGCCTTGCCCCGCACGGTTGAGCCCGCGCACGACCTGCGCGGCGCTTGGCGTCGAGATGTCGCGTCTTCGCGCGTTGGCGGCGAAGTCGAGCATGGCCTGCTCCCATCCGATCCCTAGAAATTTGGAAACCGATGTGACCGTCGTTTCGAAGTCGTCGACGAGACTTTCGTAACGGACTTCCAGCAGCGGTAACGGTAACAATTCCCGGTAGATAGCCGACAGTTTCATGATGGCGTCGTAATAGGCTGCAGCGCCTTCGAGCGTCAGCAGCTGATACATGGATGCGTTCATGCCGAACCGTCGGCGAAAGCAGCTAAGCACGACATCACGCGGATCACGGCGAGCGAACAGCACGCGGGCGCCTGGAAAAAGCTTTGCTACGATCGGGAGAAGCCCGCTCGAAAGCGGCATCTTGTCGACAAAGACCCGCCCGCGCGGCTCGACTCCGTGCTCGCGGACGCAGGACCAGTAAGCGTCGCGCTTCCGAGCGGCCTCGCCGGGATTGATCCGCGCCAGCCGCTGGAGGCCTTCAGGGGTCAGATACGGAGCGGCGACCGACGCCAGGCAGTCCTTCTCCTCGAGGCTGACAACCTCGGAATGAGCAGCGAGCACATTTTCGAGCAGGGTTGTGCCCGACCGCGGGAAACCGACCAGGAACACGTGCGCTTTCGGATCGGCTGCCCGCGGCCTCACGGCTGCCTCCTCGCGCCATGGCTCAGGATCCGCGGCGTCGAACCAGCCGATCAGCTGACGGGTCTGCTCCAACGCCGTTGTCATCCTCGGTGCTTCAAACCTCGGAGCATTAACGTTTCTCAGCTCGGCGTTCGACGCTGCATAGGCTGAAAAGGCTTCTGAGGGCCGACTCTCGGCATCATGAAGGTCACCGGTGAGGCTCAACACGATCGAACGATTCACCGGCGTCAAACTGGAATCCTGTCGCAATGCTGAGAGCCGCTCGGCAGCGGCGGCGAAGTCACCCTGCTGAAGCTCGGCCGACGCCATTGCCAGCCGCGCTGCGACGTTGGAGGGCGCGAGGGCGAGGGCGCGCGCACCAAGAGCCCGCGCCGAAACCGCGTCGCCCGCCTTGGCATCCAGCGATGCGAGAGCTGCGAGTGGCTCGGCATATCTCTCATTGAGATCGGCAGCGCGCTCGTAAGCCGCCCGCGCGGCCCCGATATCGTTGAGCTCATTCAGCACTGCGCCGCGGTTGAAGTGAGCCGGAGCCATGCCCGGGTCGATCCGAAGCGCAGCCTCATAGACCTGCAATGCCTCTTCGGTCCGTCCAAGCGCTCTGAGGCATATGCCCAGGCTGTTCAGCACGTCCGGGTCCCTGGGAGCCAGCGACCGGGCGTGCTTGAGCAGCTGCGTCGCTTCGTCGAAGCGGCGCTCGCGATACAGCGCGGAGGCGGCAAGGTTCATCAGCGATGCGTCTTCTACGCCCTCGGCGAGTGCTTGCTGCGCCAACTGCGCTGCAACCTGGAGACCGTCGGTTCGCAACGCGAGGTCGACCCGTTCCAGCCATTGCTGGCGGCACTGGGCGCGCGTTGACCCTGACGGCTCCTTCATCGCGCTCAGCTGTTCCCTCGGCTTGACCCGCCGTCAACCGCTGCTGCAAGGCGCGGCGCTGTGGCGCAGTCCGCAACCTTCTTCGCGACCGAGGCCCACTTCCGCGCGTGGCTCGAAGAGAATCACGAGACCGCGCCCGAGCTCCTCGTCGGCTTTTGGAAAAAGGGCAGTGGAAAACCCTCGATCGACTGGCCGCAGGCGCGCGACCAGGCGCTTTGCTTTGGTTGGATCGACGGGCACCGGAAATCGCTAGGCGAGGACGCCTACACCATCCGCTTCACGCCGCGGCGGAGGGGCAGCATCTGGAGCAAGGTCAACGTCGAGCGCTTCGAGGCACTCAAGGCCGCCGGGCTGATGACTGCGGCCGGTGAAGCAGCTTACGAGCGGGACAAGCATCGGAGCGGCGTCTATTCCTACGAAAAGCCGCTGGCGGCACTTGCTCCGGAAGAAGAGGCTTTGTTCAAGAAGAACAAGGCCGCCTGGTCGGACTGGGAGAAGCGTCCCGCCGGATATCGCAAGACGGTACTCGGGTGGATTGCAGGTGCGAAAAGGCCGGAGACTCGTGCCAAGCGGCTCCGCGAACTCATCGCGGTAAGTGCTGAGGAACGGCGGCTTCCGCAATACGACTGGCAGAAGAAGTGATCGCGCTCACCGGCGCTCTGAAGATGTGGACCAACGATGAGGGCCGGATGCACTTCATGTCCGTACCTGCGGAGCTCTCCGGCGAGATCCGAGCGCATGGGATGCTGGTCCGGCGGGGTTTCGGATCGGTGAAGGTCGAAGTGACGCTCGATGACGTCACGTGGCGAACGTCGGTATTCCCCTCGAAGAGCACCGGCGGATATTTCCTTCCGATCAAGATGGACGTGGTGCATAAAACCGGCATCGCCGCGGGCGACGAGGTGACGGTCGAGTTTGAGCTGCTCTAGAGAACGAGACGTTAGTTCGAACGCTTCCTCGAAAGCTCCTCGGCCGAGCGCTCGTAGCCTTCGGCCATGCTGCCCAGCATTTCGGACACTTCTCGATTGTACGTCGCGCCGGCAAGGCGGCGGCAACGCTCAGCCTGGTCGGTGAGCTGGGTAAGCTCGTTGTCGAAATTGTCGTTCGACTCGGATCCTGCCGAAGGCGCGTGCTGCTCTTCAGTCATCGACCGGTCGGAATGTTGCGAAGCCAATGGTTGCCCCAAAAAGCTTGTGACTCGGATCAGTCGGCCAAACTCGCAGTTCGACATTGGGTTCCGGCATGACGTCAGAAGTACGGCGGAGTGTCGCGGCGGCAACAGTGGACGAATCGCCCGCGAAACGAAATTCCTGTGGATGATCGATCCACAAATGCGTCGGCTAGCGCAGTCTTTTGACGAGGAGGCGGCCGTCGTCACCCGACTTCACTTCGAAGTTGGGGACCGCCTTGATGAGGTCTGACAGGCGCGTGTAGCCGAAATTGCGCGCTGCGAAGCTCGACACCGCCTTGGCGCGCTGGCCGAGCTCCGAAAGCGGCGTGTAGCCTTCGTCGTCGCGCTTCGATGCTTTGTAGGCGGATCCCAGCACCGAAAGCAGCTCAGGATCGACCGGCCGCTGGCCCTTGCCCGGCGCCGGCTGCTCGAGCTGGTCCTCCTCGTTGAGCGCGAGCGCTCCAACGTCGAAGAAGCGGCTGCACGCCTGCTGGAAGGAGAGGGGGGTTTTGGCGGTTCCAAATCCGTAGACCTGGAGCCCATCCTCACGAATGCGCTGGGCAAGCGGCAGAAAATCGCTGTCCGACGACATGATTCCGAACCCGTCGACGTTGCCGCGATAGAGGAGGTCCATCGCGTCGATGGTCATCCGCATGTCGGTTGCGCTCTTGCCCTTCACAACGTCGAATTGCTGCATCGGAACGATCGAGTGAAGCCCGGTGAGCTGGCCCCAACCTTTGAGGCTCGCCTTCGCCCAGTTCCCGTAGGCGCGGCGGATGTTGATCGTGCCGAGCTCGCCAAGGACGAGCAACACATCGTCGAGATGCTCGGGGCTGGCGTTGTCCGCATCGATCAGAAGAGCGATATTGGCTTCCTGTTCCGGCAGGCGTTCGCGCATTCCGAGTCCTCTTTTCAGCCCCTGTAGCGCAGCATCGCGGAATGGCCACCGTTGAACGCGTGGCTTGGCGCCAAGCTGAACGGCCGATGATCGATGCGGGAACGAAACGCCGGTTAGTGCACTAATGACGTCAACGGGGGCGCGTTGTGAAGGACGAGACAAATGAGGAAGCTAGCTCTTGCTGCAGCCCTTGCCGCCGCTGGTGTGTCGGTGGCCGGCTGCGCGACACAGCCTTACGGTTACAGCCCGTACGGCTACAATAACGGATATTATCCGAACGGCTATTACAACAATGGCTACAATAACGGATATTATGGCGGCTACGGCAATTCGCAGGCCGGCAACGTCGTTGGCGGCGCCGCCATCGGCGCGGCGACCGGCGCTGTTGCAGGCGCGGTGCTGCCAGGCATCAAGCCGGGGACCGGCGCGATCGCTGGCGCGATACTCGGCGGTGTTCTCGGCGCGAGCGTGAACGGCCGGCAATATTATCGCGATACCCGCGGCTATTGCTATTACGTCGACCAGTACGGACAGCCGCACTACAGCTACGACATCCGCTGCTAGTCGCGATCCCGTTTTTTGAGCTGCTCGACGGGGCGGAGGGCAACTTCCGCCCCGTCGCTGCATTTCGGCCCGTTCCGTTTTCGCCACGGCTCACGGCCGTTCCGGGAACGAAACTGCTATTAAGGCACTAGAGCGGGCAGGGGTTCGGGCGGGCATAATTGGAGGACGACGATGAAACGTCTGCTGATCTCGGCCGCTGCGGTAAGCAGCCTCACCCTGGGCGGCTGCGCGACTACGCCGCAGTATGACCATACCGTTGCTGCCGGCGCTACTGGAGCAGTCATCGGCGCCGGTGCCGGCGCTCTCGCCGGTTCCGTCCTTCCCGGCATCGGGACGGGTGCTGGTGCAGCCGTCGGCGCGGTCGTCGGAGGCGTGACGGGCCTGATCATCGGCGGCCATCAATATTACCGCGATACTCGAGGCTATTGCTATTATGTCGATTCAGCTGGGCAGCCGCATTACAATTATAACGTAAGGTGTTAAGCGATATTGCTCAGGCGGGGCGGAAGTTTCCTTCCGCCTCGTCGAGCACGTAAAGCCTCCCTTCCGCGATCGAAAAGTGGGCGCCGTGAAGCTTCAGGCGCCCTTGCTTTTCGCGCTCGGCGATCCACGGGAAGGTGCGGAGGTTTGCGAGGCTTACCTTCACTGCCTCCTGTTCCATGTCCAGGAACGCTGACCGGTCGAGATCGGTGTGGCGAGCGCGAACCTTGTCACGCGCACGATCGAGCATCCGGACCCAATCGGCGATGAACTGCCCGTGGCCGTGCCGCCGGTCATCGAATTTGCCGGTGAGGGCGGCGGCACATCCGCCGCACATGCCGTGTCCCATGACCAGGATCTCACCGACTTCGAGTTGGGTCACTGCGAACTCGAGCGCGGCCGACACTCCGTGAAAGCCGCTGCTCGTCTCGTACGGAGGAGCGAGGGCGGCGATGTTGCGGGCGACGAACATCTCGCCGGGCCGCGCGTCGAAGATTTCGGCCGGGTCGCTTCGGCTATCGGCGCAGGCGAGGATCATCACCTCCGGGCTCTGGCCCTCCGCAAGCTCGGCCCAGCGTTCGCGCTCCGCGGGCCATCTGTTCTCCCGGAACCGTCGGTAACCCTCGATCAGCTGTTCCATGTAGGGCATCGGCCGTCGCTAGCGGGATCGGGGCAGGGGTGGCAAGCGATTGAACCAATCGCTATCTGGCGCCCCATGAACGTCCCCGCCGCAGTTCCTCCCAAGCAGCGCAAGCCCGACTGGATCCGGGTCAAGGCGCCGGTCAGCGAAGGCTATCACGCCACGCGGCGGTTGATGCGCGAGCTCAATCTCGCGACCGTGTGCGAGGAGGCGGCCTGCCCGAACATCGGCGAGTGCTGGACCAAGAAGCATGCGACGGTGATGATCCTCGGCGACACCTGCACCCGGGCCTGCGCCTTCTGCAACGTGAAGACGGGCATGCCGCGTGCCGTGGATCCGCTGGAGCCCGAGCATGTCGCGACCGCGGCGGCGGAGCTGGGGCTGGAGCATATCGTCGTGACGTCAGTCGATCGCGACGACCTTCCCGACGGCGGGGCCTCGCAGTTCGTCAAGGTGATCCAGGCGCTTCGCCGGAACACTCCTCAGACGACGATCGAGATCCTTACTCCGGACTTCCGCAACAAGAGCGAGGCCGCCGTCGATGCAATCGTCGAGGCCGGTCCCGACGTCTACAATCACAATCTCGAGACCGTGCCGCGCCTCTACCCGACGATCCGCCCCGGTGCGCGCTACTACGCTTCGCTTCGCCTTCTGGAGAGCGTGAAGCGCAAGGCGCCGCACATCTTCACGAAGTCAGGCGTGATGGTCGGCCTCGGCGAGGAGCGGCTCGAGGTCCACCAGGTGATGGACGACATGCGCTCTGCCGGCGTCGATTTCCTGACGATGGGACAGTATCTCCAGCCGACCCCGCGCCATGCGAAGGTGCAGGAATTCGTCACCCCGAAGGCGTTCGACGCCTATGCAGCGATCGCGCGAGCAAAGGGCTTCCTGCTAGTCGCCGCTTCACCGCTGACGCGCTCGAGCTATCACGCGGGCGATGATTTCAAGAAGATGCAGGCGGCCCGCAACGCCCAGCTGGAGCGTTCGAACGGCTGATGCCGCGGCATAGCGAGACCAAGCGCCTGCCATATACGCCGGAGCAATTGTTCGAGCTTGTCGCGGACGTCGCCCGATATGACGAGTTCCTGCCCTGGGTCGTCGCGGTTCGGGTGCGTTCCTCCAGCGAGCGGGAGACGGTCGCCGATCTCGTCGTCGGCTTCAACGCCTTCAAGGAGCGCTTCACCAGCCGCGTCGTCAAGGAGCGGCCGACACGCATCTGTGTCGATTATGTCGAAGGGCCGCTCAAATATCTCCACAACGAATGGGGGTTCGAGCGGGCAGGGGACGGCGGCACGAACCTGCATTTCTCGGTCGATTTCGCCTTCAGGTCGCGATTGTTCGAAACTCTTGCCGGATCGATGTTCGACCGAGCATTGAGGCGGATGACGAACGCCTTCGAGCAGCGAGCCGCCGCGCTTTACGGCATCAGCAAGTCGAGCGCGCAGAGCGCGGCCTGAAGGCGCACGCCGGATCGGGTATTTTCGTCGAAGAATTTCTGGTCGGCGACGATCTTTGCCGGGTCCGCATCGCGTTCGGCCGTCGCAAAAACCACCGTGCCCACAGGTTTCGCGGCAGTGCCGCCGCCAGGGCCTGCAATTCCCGTTATCGCAACTGCAATGTCGGCGTCTGATGCCGCAAGGGCTCCGCGCGCCATTGCCCAGGCAGTGGCTACGCTAACCGAGCCGAACGTGTCGACGACTTCCTCAGAAACGTGCAGCTCATGAATTTTTGATGCATTCGAATAGGTTACGTAGCCTGCTTCGAACATTTCCGAAGATCCGGGAATCTCCGTCAGCGCTGCGCTCACCAACCCGCCGGTACAGCTTTCGGCAACGGTAACACGCCTGCCCGCGGCACGATTGGCTTCGACCACCTCGCGTGCCTTGTTCACCAGCACGTCGGGCAACAGGGTGTCGCTCACTTGGAATATCCCATTCGAATGCTTGCCACCGCTTGAGCAGCGATGCCTTCGCGCCGCCCGGTGAAGCCGAGGCCTTCGGTGGTGGTCGCCTTGATGCTCACCTGTTCAATGCTCAACCCCGCGATCTCAGCGATCCGAGCGCGCATGGCCGTTCGGTGCGGTCCGATCTTGGGCGCTTCGGCGATGACGGTACAATCCAGATGATCGATAATCGCTCCGCGCTCGCGCAGCAGTTCGAGGGCGTGCGCGAGAAACACCGAGGACACCGCGCCCTTCCAGCGTGGGTCCGAAGGCGGGAAATGTTCACCGATATCGCCTAGCCCACCGGCGCCGAGGAGGGCATCGGTGATTGCATGGAGCACGACGTCGGCGTCGCTGTGCCCCGCCAGCCCGCGATCATGGGTTATTTCCAACCCACCGAGCATGATCGGTCCGTCGCCGGCGAAGGCATGGACGTCGAAGCCCATGCCGGTGCGCGGTGAGAGGCGGCCTGCGAGCCATTGCTCGGCGCGTTCGAAATCGGCGGGCAGGGTGAGCTTCTCCAACGAAATATCGCCCTCCACCGCCGCAACCTTCATGCCGGCTGAACGCAGGACCGTGGTTTCGTCGGTCGGAGATCCGCCGGTCCAGCGTTCGTAGGCCTGGCGGAGCGAATTGAGGCGAAAGGTCTGCGGGGTCTGGATTCGGACGAGGTCCTTCCGGTCGACCGGATCTTCGAGCGTCTCCGCAATGCGAGCTAACGTATCCCCGACTGGCAGAACCGGCGCGGCGCCATCGTAAAACTCAAGGCTGGCGATCAGCCGGTCAACGACCGCCGGCGGGCAGAAGGGCCGCGCTGCGTCATGTACCAGCACGGCGTCGCCACGGGTCGCGGCTAGTCCGGCGCGAACGGAGTCCGCCCGCTCGGCACCACCCTCAATGAAGCCACCGACATCCAAGCCCTGCAGCGCAGCGGCTGCGAGTTCCTGCTGGCCTTGCCCGATCACAACACGGGTGGATTGAACCGCCGGATGACGGATCAGGGACTCGACCGTCCAACGCAGGACCGGCTTGCCGCCGAGGAGCCGATATTGCTTGGGCAGGCCGCCGCCTAAGCGTTCGCCCTTACCGGCGGCGACGATGAGGGCGCTTACAGTCATCCGCGCGGGCCTCTAGGCGCGCTTGCCTTGTCCGCCAAGGGCTCTTCCCCTATCAGACGGCATCCCCAAAGCCATGACTAGCCTTGTGAAGCCCATCAAGATCGGCCCCGTCGAGGTCGCGTCGCCAGTGATCCTGGCGCCGATGACGGCCGTCACCGACTTGCCCTTCCGGCGCGCCGTGAAGCGCTTCGGCGCGGGCCTCACGGTCAGTGAGATGATCGCGAGTGAGGCGATGGTGCGCGAGACCCGCCAGTCGCTTCAGAAGTGCCTGTGGGACCCGTGCGAGGAGCCGGTGTCGATGCAGCTCGCGGGTTGCGAGCCGCGCGTCGTCGCCGAGGCTGCCAAGCTCAACGAGCAGCGCGGTGCTGCGATCATCGACATCAACATGGGCTGCCCGGTGAAGAAGGTGGTCAATGGCTGGGCCGGATCGGCGCTGATGCGCGACCTCACCACTGCGGCCGCCATCATCGATGCGACCGTCAAGGCGGTGAAAGTCCCCGTGACGCTGAAGACTCGCATGGGCTGGGACCACAATAGCCTCAACGCGCCGGAGCTCGCGCGGATCGCCGAGGATCTCGGCGTGCAGATGATCACGATTCATGGCCGCACTCGATGCCAGCTCTACAAGGGCGAGGCCGACTGGGCGTTCGTCCGCAAGGTGAAGGACGCCGCTTCGGTGCCCGTGATCGTCAACGGCGATATCAACTCGATCGACGATGCCCGCGATGCTCTTCGTCAGTCCGGCGCGGACGGGGTAATGGTCGGGCGCGGAGCCTATGGCCGGCCGTGGTTCGTTAGCCAGGTGATGAGCGACCTAGGCGGGGGAGGGCACCGGCCCGATCCGAGCCTCGACGAGCAGCTCGCGACGATGCTTCAGCAGTACGAGGAAATGCTCGAGCTCTACGGGACCCACACCGGCGTGAACCTCGCGCGCAAGCATATCGGCTGGTATACCAAGGGGCTCCCGGGATCTGCGGAGTTGAGGAACAATGTAAACCAGCAGGACGATCCTGCTGTTGTCGTTCGCATGTTGCAGGAATTCTATTCGCCGTGGCTCGCGCGCTCGGCAGCGTGACGCGAAAGGCCTGCACAGAAGTGTGTTGATTCTGCAACGGCCATGCTAGGGCCGGATCGAATGGACGCGCGTACGGCCGAATCGCCCATGACTCAAAAGCGTGAAAGCTGGCTCCAGCGGGAGCGGGCGAGCGGGCGCTTTTATGACCGTGTCATGGTGCTGCTGGCGCTCCTCCTCGTCGGCATGATGGCGCTCAGCGGATGGCTGCTCAGTCGGAGCGCCGAGCCGGGAACCTTGCTCAAGCCTCCCCTGATCGCCGCACTGCTTATTGCGATGCTTTTGCCGGCAATCGCGCTCATGGCTCTCTATGCCCGGAAAGTCGCGGTGCGACGGGCGGAGCAGGGTGGGTTGGGCAGCGGCCGGCTTCACGTCCGCCTCGTTGCCCTCTTCACCGCGATTGCCGCGGTCCCGACGGTGCTTGTTGCGATCTTTGCCTCGGTGCTGTTCCAGAGCGGCCTTGAGTTCTGGTTCTCCAATCGCGCCCGCAACATGCTCGAAAACACGGTGCAGGTGGCGCAGGGCGTTTATCGTTACGAGCTCGGGCAGGTGGGCGATGAAGCCACGGCCATGGCTGGCGACGTGAGCGGCTATCTTCAAAAGGTACCGATCGACGATCCGCAGTTCAAGACGGCGTTCGCCTACCAAACCTATCAGCGGTCTATGAATGAAGCGGCTCTTCTGACAGTCGGCTCCTCCGGCGATATTCAGACCCTCGCTGTCGCGAATGGCTATGTTGGAATGGTCGACCAACGCCGTATCCGAACGGCGATTGATCGACTGAAGAAGCTGCCGGAGAACGCCAGCGTCGACGCGGAAACGCCAGACCGTATATCCGTTGTAACTCGCCTGGCCCCGGGAACGAACTCTTTCCTGTATGTGGGGCGGCAGGTCGATGCGGAGCTTGCCGCGCAGAGCAATCGCGCAAATGACGTCTTCCGCGATTACCAAGCCCTCCTGAAGCGCTCACGAACGAACCAGCTGCGCTTCAACGCGGCGCTGCTTCTCGGCTCCTTGATCATCGTTGGGCTTTCAATTCTGACCGCGCTGAAGCTTGCCGACCGTCTCGTTCGGCCCGTTGGAGAACTCGTGAGCGCCGCCGGCCGGATCGAGACTGGCGACTTCTCCGCGCGAGTCCCGGTCACCAACAACACCGAGGACGAAGTTCAGACGCTGGCCACGGCGTTCAACCAGATGACCGAGCGGCTCGAGGAGCAGACCACCGAGCTGCGCACTGCCAATACCCAGCTCGAAACACGCCGTGCCTTCATTGAGGCGGTGCTGTCGAGCGTGACCGCGGGGGTGATTGCGGTCGATGCACAGCACCGGATCCTTCTGCTGAACCGCTCCGCCGAGACCCTGCTGGAGCAGGGCGAGGCGATCGAGGGAAAGCCATTGGGAGAGATCTCGCCCGAGCTCGAAGAGCTCATGCGCGGCCAGCAATCAGAGGCGAACGTGCTCATCACCGCCGACGCCGTTCAGCGCACGCTCGCCGTCAAGCGGGTCCGCTACCAGGACGGGTCGGTCCTCACCTTCGACGACATCACCGATCAGCTGACCGATCAGCGCCGCGCGGCGTGGTCGGACATCGCGCGGCGCATCGCGCACGAGATCAAGAACCCGCTCACCCCGATCCAGCTTGCCGCGGAGCGGCTGCAGCGCCGCTTCGGCGAGGAGGTTTCCTCGGACAAGGACACGTTCGAGCGGCTGACCGGCACGATCGTTCGTCAGGTCGGCGATCTTCGCCGAATGGTCGACGAATTCTCGAACTTCGCCCGGATGCCCAAGCCGGTCTTTCGCGACGAGAATGTCCATGAGATCGCGCGGCAGGCGCTGTTCCTGCACGAGGTCGCGCACCCGGCGATCAGCTTCGCGCTGGAGCCGCCGACGGGCGAATTCCGAATGGTCTGCGACCGGCGGCAACTCGCCCAGGCACTGACGAATGTCGTGAAGAACGGGGTCGAAGCGATTGAAAGTAGGCGTAATCGTGGTGAACACAGTCTTGTCGGCGATCGCGTCGAGCTGAAGCTTCACGAGGAAGGCGACCTGCTGGTGATCGACGTGCTCGACACCGGCGTCGGGCTCCCCGAGGATCGCGAGCGGCTGACCGAGCCTTACATGACCACGCGCGTTCGCGGCACCGGGCTCGGCCTCGCGATCGTCAAGAAGATCGTCGAGGAACATATGGGCGAGATCGCCTTCCTCGACCGCTCGGGGGGCGGAACGCACGTCCGCATTTCGTTCGATACCGCAAAGCTCGAAGCCCTCGGCCGGGACGAGCCGCCGCAGGAAGGCCCAGAGAACAATGATGAAGTCGAGGATAGCTGATGGCGCTTGAAGTGCTCGTCGTGGACGATGAGGCCGACATCCGGGAACTCGTGAGCGGTGTCCTGGAAGACGAGGGCTATGCCGTTCGCACGGCAGCCGACAGCGATTCGACGCTGGACGCCGTCGAGGAACGCCGCCCGTCGATGGTGCTTCTCGACGTCTGGCTGCAAGGCTCGAGGATGGACGGGCTGCAGCTGCTTCAGGAGATCAAGCGGCGGGATTCGACTATTCCGGTTCTGATGATCTCCGGCCACGGAAATCTCGACACTGCCGTCGCTGCAGTGAGGGAAGGGGCGGTCGATTTCATCGAGAAGCCGTTCGAGGCGGAGCGTCTGATCTATCTCGTCGACCGCGCGACCGAGACCGAACGGCTGCGTCGCGAAAATGAAGCGCTTAAGCGCAAGGCGGGCGACGAAGATCAGCTTCAGGGGAGCTCGGTCGCGATCAACACGGTGCGGGCAACCTTGAAGCGGGTGGCGCCTACCGGAAGCCGAGTCTTGATTTCCGGCCCGCCAGGCGTTGGCAAGGAGATTGCCGCGCGAATGATCCATCAGTGGAGCCCCCGTGCGAGGGCCCCGTTCATCGTCCTTTCCGCCGCCATGATGAGCCCGGAGCGCGTCGAGGAGGAGCTGTTCGGCAGCGAAGTGAACGGCACCATGCGCCCCGGCCTGCTCGAACATGCCCACGGAGGGACCCTGTTCCTGGACGAGATCGCCGACATGCCGCCGACCACCCAGGCGAAGATACTGAGGGTCCTGACCGACCAGAGCTATCACCGTATCGGCGGACAACGTCCGGTCCGAGTCGACGTTCGAGTTCTGTCTGCGACCTCCCGCAACCTTCAGGAGGAGATCAACGCGAGCCGCTTCCGCGAGGATCTGTTCTACCGGTTGAACGTCGTCCCGGTCCGCCTGCCGCCGTTGCGCGAACGGCGCGAGGACATTCCCGAACTGGTTAGCCACTTCCTCGCGCGCTTTGCCGCCGAACGCCGGATGCAGCCGCCGCGCATTTCCGAAGAGGCAATGGCCGCGCTCCAGGCGCACGACTGGCCCGGAAACGTTCGGCAGCTCAGGAACATCATCGAACGGACGTTGATCCTTGCTCCCGGCGACCGGATCGCCTGCATCGAAGTCGATCTTCTCCCGCCCGAAATTCTCGACAGCCAAAACGTCATGGGCGGAGCGGCCACTGCCATGGCAATCATGGGGAGTCCGCTCCGCGAAGCCCGCGAATCGTTCGAACGCGAGTATCTCAGAATCCAGATCCGACGCTTTTCCGGCAACATCTCGCGAACGGCGTCGTTCATCGGGATGGAACGCTCTGCGCTGCACCGCAAGCTAAAGGCGTTGGGGATCGGCGAGAAGCGGGAGGGCGAGGAGTAGAGTCGAAGCGTTATGGCTGCTCGGTCGCTCAGTCTTCAGGATCACTTCCTCAACAGCGTCCGGCGCTCGAAGCTTCCGGTGACGATCTTCCTCGTGAAGGGCGTGAAGCTCCAGGGTGTGATCACATGGTTCGACGCCTTTTCGCTTCTGCTTCGGCGCGAGGGCTCATCACAGCTCGTCTACAAGCATGCGATCTCGACCATCATGCCGGCTGAGCCCCCGCCCGATCTGGTGGCGACAAGTGGAGAAGGGGCAAAGGCGCCGCAGCTTCAGGACCTGTTCCTTGCTGCGGCCGCGCGCGAGCATGAGCGGATGACCCTGTTCCTGGTCAATGGCGTCATGCTCCAGGGGTCGGTGACCGGGTTCGACCAGTTCAGCCTGCTGCTCGAGCGCGGCGGGCATGTTCAGCTGGTCTACAAGCACGCCATCTCGACCCTTCAGCCGGCCCATTCGCTGAACCTTGGAGCGGAGCAGGACGGCAAGGATGATGAGGGGGAAGAGTCCTGAACTCGTTCGACGGCAATGGCGCGATCGAGGTCGCTCGCGGCGAGCGGGCGATTATCGCCGTCCCCGAGCTTCCGCGCGAGGGTTCGCGGCGCTCGGCCGAGGCGCGGGTCGAAGAGGCCGAAGGTCTCGCCCAGGCGATCGGGATCGATGTCGTTTCGGCGCGACCCCTGCGGGTGCGCACGGTAAGGCCCGCGACGCTCATGGGTAAGGGCCAGGTCGAGGAAATTGCGGAGCTTGCGAAGGAGAAAAATGCGCGCCTGCTCATCGTCGATTCCCCACTCTCTCCCATCCAGCAGAAAAACCTCGAGGACGAGGTCGGCGCTAAGGTCATCGACCGAACCGGCCTGATCCTCGAGATATTCGGAGAACGGGCAGCGACGGCAGAGGGACAGCTTCAGGTCGAACTCGCGCATCTGCAATACCAGGCCGGGCGGCTGGTCCGGAGCTGGACCCACCTCGAGCGCCAACGCGGCGGCTTCGGCTTCCTCGGCGGACCGGGTGAAACGCAGATCGAAGCCGATCGGCGCCAGATCCGCGACCGCATGGCGAAGATTCGCCGCGAGCTCGACCAGGTGAAACGTACGCGCGGCCTGCACCGCGACCGGCGCCAGCGCGCGCCATGGCCCGTCGTCGCGCTCGTTGGCTACACCAACGCCGGGAAGTCTACGCTCTTCAATCGTCTGACGGGCGAGTCAGTCTTCGCGGAGAACCTTCTTTTCGCCACTCTCGATCCGACCATGCGCGACATCAAATTGCCGGGGTTCGATAAGGTGATCCTGTCGGATACGGTCGGTTTCGTCTCCGACCTTCCAACGGAGCTGATCGCCGCGTTCCGAGCGACGTTAGAGGAGGTGCGTGAGGCCGACCTGCTCATTCACGTGCGCAACATCGCTCACCCGGACCGCGAAGCGCAGCGCGAGGATGTCGACGACGTGCTCGCGTCGCTCGGTCTGGCCGAAGAGAATGCGCCACGGCGCATCGAGGCTTGGAACAAGATCGACCTGCTTCCGGCCGAGGACCGGGGGCGGTTGATCGAAGAGGCGAAGCGGCGGGAAGATGTCGTGCCGATCTCGGCTGTGACCGGAGAGGGCCTCGAGGCGCTTCGCGAGCGCATGGCGATGTGCCTGCGGCACGATGAGGTGGTCCATCAGATCCGGCTTCCGGCGGGCGCCGGCGAAAGGATCGCCTGGCTTCACGCGCGCGGCGAAGTGATCGAGCAAGTTCTCGATCATGACGAGGTCGAGTTGTCAGTGCGCCTGTCACCGGACAATTGGGCACGCTTTCAGGCGATGGAGCCGGTTTGAGCTTTCTTGGCTGCGGTCCAGAGTTCTTCCTTTGCCTCCAGATCCATTTCCGCGAACCCGGGCTCGTTCTCGATCGAGCGAAAGCGTTGCTCGAACTTCGCGTTCGCTTCGCGTAGCGCGGCTTCCGGTTCGATGTTGAGATGCCGTGCGAGGTTTACGACGGCAAAGAGCAGATCGCCCAACTCCTCGAGCATTCGATGATGCTCGCTCTCCGCATCGAGCTCGGCGAGCTCTTCCTCGATCTTCGCCCGCGGTCCTGACCGGTCGGGCCAGTCGAAACCGACGCGAGCGGCGCGCCGCTGCAGCTTTGCAGCGCGCTCCAGCGCCGGAAGGGCCAATGCGACGCCGGCGAGAGCACTCTTGTCGGGATTGGCAGCGCGCTCGTCGGCTTTGATCTTCTCCCACAGATAATGACCGCCATGCTCGGCATCGCCGAAGATGTGCGGGTGACGGCGTTCCATCTTGCCGCAGATTTGGCCGATAACGTCCTCGAGCGTGAAATGGCCGGCTTCCTCGGCCATCTGCGCGTGGAAGACGACCTGGAGCTGGAGATCGCCGAGTTCGTCCGCGAGCGCATCCATATCGTTGCGCGCAATGGCGTCGGCGACCTCATAGGCTTCTTCGATGGTGTAGGGCGCGATCGTCGCGAACGTCTGGACGGTATCCCATTCGCAGCCGGTTTTCGGATTGCGGAGGCGGCGCATGATCTCGCGCAGGCGCTCAAGCGGCATCGATGATCCCGAAAGGGGCTTCGGGGGCCCCTCCATTCTCACAATCACTAAGTATGATAATACGCATTATGTAAAGTTGTATCCAGTCAGGAGACGAGAATCAGCCAGCGCCCCTCCACGCCCCAACGGCTGAGCGTGGACAAATAATTCATGCCGAGGACGTTGAGGTCATCCTTCTCGGCGACCTGGAGCCCGACATCGTGACGGACGATCCCGCCGATGCTGAGCTCATCGGCGCTTCCGCTCGAGACTCGGATGATGCCGTTTCCGGTGCGCACGAACTCATCCGCCTTTGGCGACACGCTCACGCCAGCCTCATTGGCGGTCTGGCGGTCGATCGTGGTCATGGTAGCGCCGCTGTCGACCAGGAACTTGACGTCTCGGCCGTTGAGCTTGGCATGGACCCAGAAATGACCGTCGATCGCCATTGGGATCCGGGTTATCTTTCCCTCCGTCACCGGGCTTCCGGTGGCTTCGGCCTTCAGGCGCTGCGCAAGATAGCCGAAGTCATCACGGAAGGTGAACAGGACGAAGCCCGCGGCAAAGATCACGACCCAGGCCATCGCCATCGTGACAAGCTTCGCGATCGGCTCTCGTCTGGCCATCAGCGAACCGAGGACGAGCATGATCGCCATCAGGATGTAGACGCCGCCCAGCATCAGGTCGTTGGTCATCATGAGGCGATCTCGAGCCCATCATAAGCCGGTGCCGCCCAGTCGGGCAGCTCCGCAACCAGCGAACGATAATCGAGGCCGTTGCCCATGTGAACGAGGTAGAGCTGCCCAACGCTCAAATCCCTCGCCCAACCGAGGACAGCGTCGAGATGGGCATGGGTAGGGTGCGGTCTGCGCGTCAGGCAGTCCGCAATCCAGATGTCGACCCCTTCATATAGCGCAGTCATATCGTCGGTTAAGTCGCTGAAATCGACGGCATAGGCGACGGCGAAACCGCCTTCGTCGAAGCGTGCGCCGAGCGATGCCGGCCCACCGTGCGGCTGATCGACAAAGCGCACCCGAGCCTCGCCGAACCGGAGTTCCTCGGCGAGCTCGCGCGCCTCCACAATCGGGCGATAGAAATCCGACTGCGCAAAGGCATAGCCGAAGCGCTGCTGAAGCTCGGCGAGCACCTCGGCACGGGCGTACAACGGCACCGGCCGCCCGATCGCTTGCGAGACTGGTCTCAGTTCATCGATCCCGTGACAATGGTCCCCGTGCGCGTGCGTGACGATGACCCCGTCGAGCCGGCCAACCTCGGCCGCTAGCAGCTGCCGGCGCAGGTCGGGGCCACAATCCACCAGCATGTTTTTGCCGGCGCTCTCGACGAGGATCGAGGTCCGCAGGCGAGAGTTCCGCGGCTCGTTGGGGTCGCATTGACCCCATTCATTCCCGATCTTCGGAACGCCGGTCGACGTTCCGCAACCCAGGATACGGACCTTCAAGCCTGCGTCCCTTGGGCTTTCTTGAACAATTCGAAGAAGTTCGCGGTCGTAGCGTCAGCCAGTTCCTCGGGCTCCTCTCCCCTGAGCTGCGCAACGAAAGCCGCGGTGTCGGCCACGAACGCGGGCTCGCACTTCTTGCCGCGGTGCGGAACGGGCGCGAGGAAGGGTGAATCCGTCTCGACGAGCATCTGGTCTGAGGGCAGCCATTTGGCGATCGCCTGGAGGTCGGCGGCATTCTTGAACGTCACGATCCCCGACAGCGAAACGTAGAAGCCGAGATCGAGCCCTTTGCGCGCGAGGTCTGCGGAGCCCGTGAAGCAATGCAGCACGCCCGTGACGCCCCCCTCCTTCACCGCCGCGCCGAGGATTTTGGCAGTGTCCGCCTCTGCCTCCCGGGTGTGGACAACGAGCGGAAGTCCCGTCTGGCGTGCGGCGTCGATATGCGCCAGGAAGCGTTCCCGCTGTGCTGCGCGGTCGGACTTGTCGTAATAATAATCGAGCCCGCATTCGCCGATTGCGATCACGCGCGGGTGATCCGCCGCCTCAACGAGCGCGGCTGCGCCGAGGTCGGGATGCGCGTCGGCCTCGTGCGGATGGACGCCGATGCTCGCCCAGACATCGGGCTCGCGCTCGGTGACGGCGACGATGTCGCCCCATTCGCTCTTGCGCGTCGAGATATTGAGGAAGCCCGCGACGCCGCGTTGCCTGGCACTTTCAAGTACTTCCGCCTGCCGCTCGACGAGCCCCTCGTAATTGAGGTGGCAATGGCTGTCGATCAGCCTCACGCCGCCTCTTCCTCCTCGAGCTCAAGCCGGGGAAACAGCGGCGTGGGCTGAAGAATTGGTGTTCCCCCCTCCCCAGCATCGATCAGCGCCAGCAGCTTGTCGGCAGAGGCCGGGATGATGGGCGCGATTGCCTGCGTCAGCTCGCGCACCGCCACGACGAGGGTTCCGAGGACGGCGGCCATCCGCTCCGGATCGGTCTTGCGAAGCGTCCAGGGCGCTTGCGTGTCGACATAAGCGTTGCATGCGAACACCGCCTTCAGCCACGCTTCGATGCCGACGGAGAAAGCAAAACGGTCGAACGCGTCCGGCACCTCGTCCGCGGTTGCCTGACGGACCTGTTCCAATAGCTGCCGGTCTTCGGCGGCCTCGCCAGCCCCAGGAAGAACGCCGTCCAAATTCTTGTAGATCATGGATAACGTGCGCTGAGCGAGGTTGCCGAAACTGTTCGCGAGCTCGGCATTGGCTCGGTTGACGATGGCCTCCGCGCTATAGCTTCCATCCTGCCCGAACGTGACTTCCCGAAGCAGGAAATAACGCAGGGCGTCGACTCCGAAGCGATCGGCGAGCACCATCGGATCGACGACATTGCCCACGCTCTTCGACATCTTCTCGCCGCGGCTGAGCAGGAAGCCGTGGCCATAGACCTGCTTGGGGAGCGCAATGCCCGCACTCATCAGGAACGCGGGCCAGTATACCGCGTGAAAGCGAACCACATCCTTGCCGATCAGATGGACGTCCGCGGGCCAGTAGCGGCGCCAGAGGTCCGTATCGTCTGGATAGCCGAGGCCGGTGATGTAGTTGGTCAGCGCGTCGAGCCAGACGTACATCACATGATTGTCGCTGCCCGGGACCGGCACTCCCCAGTCGAAGCTGGTGCGCGAGATGCTGAGGTCCTTGAGGCCGCCTTCGACGAAGCGCACGACCTCATTGCGCCGGCTCTCAGGGCGGATGAAGTCCGGGTTGGACGCGTAGAGGTCGAGCAGCGGCTGCTGATATTTCGAGAGACGGAAGAACCAGCTTTCCTCCGCCGTCCATTCCACCGGCGTACCGTGCGGCGAAAGCTTGGAGCCGTCATCGCCGACGCTCAGCTCTTCCTCTTCGTAATAAGCTTCGTCGCGGACGGAGTACCAACCTTCGTAGCGGTCGAGATAAAGGTCTCCCTTCTCCTCCATCGCCGTCCAGATCGCCTGGCTCGCCCGATAATGATCCGGCCGCGAAGTTCGGATAAAACGGTCATAAGAAACGTTAAGAGTGTCGCACATACCTTGAAAAAGACGCGACATTTTATCGGCAAGAGCACGCGGCTCAATGGCTTCGTCGCGCGCCGCCTGCGCCATCTTAAGCCCATGTTCGTCGGTTCCGGTCTGGAAGCGCACGTCGCGGCCCTGGGCCCGCTGGAACCGCGCGATCGCATCTGCGGCGATCGCTTCATAAGCGTGACCGATATGCGGAGCGCCGTTCGGGTAGCTTATCGCCGTCGTGATGTAGAAGGGCTCGGACATGTGCCGCCGCACCTAGCGGCGCGCGCCTAGCGCTTCAAGGAAGCGACCGCGCCGGGGACTTCGGCGAGGTAACCGCCAATCTGGAACACGGTCGCGGCGGGATCGAGCGATACGCGCGGCGCGATGGCGGCGAGTTCGCGTGCCTTGGTATAGGCGTCGAGCGCACGCTCGAGCGGCGCCCCCCTCAGTCCCCGAGCCTCCCGAGCGATCAGCGATGGCGCGAGATCCAGGAACGCGGCGTAGCGTTCGGCCGAAGCCTTCTTGCCTAGCTCGCTCGCAAGCTCGGCGCGGCGCGCGTTCGTCGGATCGCCCTGCCTGAGGATCGCCAGCGCCGCATCCTCGAGCTTGGCAAGGCCGAGTTCGGCAAACCCCAGCCCGCGTCCGGCCGAGCCGAACGACATCGACACGACCTGCTTGCGCTCTGCCGCGCTGAGCGTGGGCGAACGCTCTTCGAGGATTGACGTCATGGCGTCATCGTCGAGCGCCTCGAAATGAAGGAGCCGGCAGCGCGAGCGGATCGTCGGGAGGAGCTTTCCCGGCGCATGGCTGACTAGGAAGTAGAGGGTGTTCGGCGGCGGTTCCTCGAGCATCTTGAGGAGAGCGTTGGACGCTTCCTTGTTGAGCTCGTCCATGCTGTCGATGACCGCGACTCGCCAGGGTGAGAGCGCCGCGGTCACGCTCATGAACTCACCCAGCGCCCGCACCTGCTTGACCGTAATGTCGCGGGCCAGTCCTTCCCCTTTCTCCTTCGGCAGCCTCTCGAGCCAGCGCATGTCCGGGTGGCTGCCTGCCTCGACCAGCTTGACCATCGGATGATCGTCCGAGGTCTCGACGCCAGGCAGGTCGCTGGGGGGGCCCGCCGCATCGGCTAGCACGCGTTTTGCGGCCGCGCTGGCGAAGCTTGCCTTGCCCACTCCCCTCGGACCCGCGAGCAGCCAGGCATGGTGAAGCCTCCGGCCCGCCCAGGCTTTGGCGAAAGCGCCGACAGCTTTGTCCTGTCCGACGATCACGGGAGGAGGTCCGCGATTGAATCCAACAGCCGCTCCTTCACTTCGTCCGGGGTCCCCGATGCATCGACAAGGCGAACGCGGACCGGCTCCTCGGCGGCAATCAGTCGGAAAGCGAGGTCGACCTTCTGATGATAGCCTTCCGGGCGGCCGCCGATGCGGTCGCCTTCCTCATTGTCGCGGGCGCGGGCCCGGGCTCCCCCCTCGACAAGAGCGAGGATGAGCGTGCGGTCTGGGAAGCAATCGCCCAGCCCGAAGGCATTGACCTCACGAACCGCCTCGATGCCCAGTCCGCCGGCGCCGCCCTGGTAGGCGAGCGAGCTGTCGATGAAGCGGTCGCTCAATACCCAGCGACCATTCTCCAAAGCAGGACGAATCGTCTTTTCCACGTGATCGGCGCGGGCGGCGGCGAAGAGCAACGCCTCGGCCCACGGCCCCCACCGTTCCTCGGGTCCGGCCAATAATAGCTCACGGATCTTCTCCGCCCCTTCGCTTCCTCCTGGCTCACGCGTCACCAGAACGTCGATTCCGCGGTTCGCGAGCGCTTCGGCAAGCGCCTTCACCTGCGTGGACTTGCCGGCCCCCTCCCCGCCTTCGAGCGTGATGAAGCGTCCGCGGGCCGTCACGCCATTCCGATTAGCTGCTTGAAGCCGAGCCAGATGCGCCCAAAAAATCCAGCGCGCCCAATGTCTTCACCGGCGACCAGCGAGACAATCTGAGGAGCGGTGTCCCCAGTTGTGATAACGAGCTGGGCCACTTCCTGCCCCTTGGCGATGGGCGCAACCAACGGACCGTCGTAGCGGATCTTCATGCTCGTCGCGCCAGTTGCGAGGCCCGCTGGAACGGTGACCGCAAGGTCGCGCGGGGCCATCAGCGGCACTTCAGTCGAGCTTCCGAGCTGCACTTGCGCAGTTCCTACCTTCGCTCCGGCCTTGAACAGCGGCTTGGCGGTCCACGCGCCAAAGCCCCACTGGATCAATCGTGTCGATTCCTGGACGCGCTGGTTCCAGCTATCCATTCCGGCGAGGACTTCGATCAGGCGCCTGCCGTTCTGCTCGGCGGAGCCGGTAAAGCCGTAGCCGGCTTCATCGGTATGGCCCGTCTTGAGACCGTCGGCGCCGGGCACGTGCCCCAGGATCGGGTTCCGGTTCGCCTGGGTGATGTCCTGTCCCGAGCCCATCGTCTTGCCCCAGGTAAAGCTCGGGAGCGAATAGAACTGCTTATAGAGCTTGTAATGATGCTCGATCTCCCAGTCGGCCAATTTGGCGAGATCGCGGGCGCTGACATAGGTCACGCCATTGTCCGGCCATCCGTTGGCGGTCCCGAAATGGCTGTTCGTCATGCCGATGCGCTTGCCGAGCGCGTTCATCTGGTCTGTGAAGGCCTGCTCGGTTCCGGCGATGCATTCGGCAAGCACTACCGACGCGTCATTGCCCGAAAGGGTCACGATTCCCTTCAGCAGATTCTCGACGCTGACCTGCTCGTTGGCACTGAGGAACATGGTCGAGCCGGCCTGGGGTCCGTGCCACTTCTGCCAGGTCTCCGGCCGCACGGTGCACATCTTGTTCAGCGGCAGCTGGCCCTTGTCGATCAGTTCGAAGGCGACGTCCGTCGTCATCATCTTGGCCATCGACGCAGGCGGCATTCGGACGTCGGCATTCTTGGCGTAGAGAACCGCGCCCGATTTCATGTCAAAAAGGTAGGCGACCTTGGCAGGCGTATCGAATTGCGGCGCCGCGGCGGGCGATGCGCTGGCAAACAGGACGGAAGCGGCGGTGGCGAGAAGGATGGTGCGCGACATCGAAATTTTGGGGACCCCTGATTCTGGCTGGCGGAAGAAGCTGTCTACCGCCGTGCAATCGCGTCCGCCAGAACTCCGACCGAAATCGCGTAGAAATTCGAACAATTATAATCGAGGATCGAACGATAATTGGTGGTCAGGAGATAGGCCGTAGCGTTGGGCCCATCCGGCTCGATCAGGCTTGCCATCTCATTGTCAGGCAGCGAACGGCCCAGCGGAGCGACTCCCATCGAGCGCCATTCGCGCATCGTCAGCCAGCGGCTCATGCGACGGTACACCTGCGGGCAGCGCGGCGCGGTGATACGCGAGACGATCGCATATCGGTTGAGCGTCGACGGAGTGCGAACCGGGATTCCCCACGGTACGTTCGGCTTCCATCCGGCGTCGCGCATGTAGGCGGCGATCGACGCAAGCCCATCCAGCTCGTTGCTCCAGATGTCGGCATAGCCGTCCCCATCGCCGTCCGCGCGAAGCCGGAGCGCAACCGATGGCATGAACTGCGGATATCCGGTGGCGCCTGCCCAGCTGCCTTTGAGGCGCCAGCGCGGCACGCCGAGATCGATCAGCTTCAGGGCCGAGACGAACTCGTTCTCGAACATCTGGCGCCGGCGGCCGTAATAACCGAGGCTCGAGAGCGCGTTGAGGAGATCGGTGCTGCCCGTGACGGTGCCATAGCTCGTCTCCATGCCCCAGATCGCCATCAGAACCGCTGGATCGACTCCGTAGCGCGTCTCGAGGCTGCGGAGGCCGCTATAGTGGTCGGAATAGTTGGATTGGCCTCGGGCGATCAGCGACCGCGTAACATGCACACGAAGATAAGGCGCGAGGACACCGACGACTCCCCCGACGCTGTGAGCAACGGGTTCGGTCCGCTCGAGCTCAATCACCTGGCTGTTCATGTCGAGACTGGGCACGTACGCCTGGATCGTCGACTCGCGAACGCCCTGGATCCGCGCGAGCGACGCAAGGCGGATCTTGTAGCTATCCCAGCTATAGGCGGATGACTGGGCGGTCGCCGCCATCGGCAGGCTCGACTGGGCGAGCTGCACAGGCTCCGCCGCTTCGGGAGACGTCGACGACCCCAATGACGCGGCAGATGCCGCTACCCAAACCCAGCCACTCATCGCTGACAATTACGCATCCTCCCTAAAGCCGAGGCTAGAGGGGAAAACCCGTATACGGCCAGCTTGGTTCACCGTGCGCCTTGCACGTCCTGTCCCGACACGCGATAGGCTTGCGCCCTAAGGCTCCGACAAGCGCCGCAAACGGATGGGTGGCCGAGTGGTTTAAGGCACCGGTCTTGAAAACCGGCGACGTGCAAGCGTCCGTGGGTTCGAATCCCACCCCATCCGCCAGTCCGTTGCAGCTGTCGCGCGCCGGTTCGTCGAACTGTGACGGTGACCGCAAAGCCGCCTGCTAGACATGGGGCTTGCAATCGCGCTACAAATGTAGCACTCTACAAATGTAGCGCGGCGAGTCTCGCCGGCATCGGACAGGAACAGGACATGCTCAGCAAGCTTCCGCCCCGCGAAAGGCAAATCGTCGATATCCTCTATGAGCGCGGCCCGGTACTCGTTGCCGAAATCTGCGATGCGCTGCCGGACCAGCTTAGCGGCTCGGCAGTGCGGGCGATGCTGAAGCGGCTCGAGGACAAGGGTTATGTCCAGCGCAGCGAATCGGAGCGCGGCTATCTCTACAGCCCCGTGCTTTCGGACACCGTCGCCAAGAAGTCGGCGCTGAGCGAGATCGTTCGGGTCTTCTTCAACGGCTCGCCTGCAAGCGCTGCAAGCGCGCTTCTCGGCATGTCCGAGAAACTCAAGGAAAAAGAGCTCGACGAGCTCGAGCAGATGATCGCCCGCGCACGCCAGGCCAAAGGGGGCAAGTGATGTCCGTCCTGATCGCAATCGCTCTCAAGTCGCTGCTCGTTGCAGGACTGGCGCTCGGGCTTCTTGCCCTGATGAAGCGCCGCTCGGCGGCCGAGCGCTCCTGGGTTGCGCATATCGGGCTGCTGGCGCTCGTGATCATGGCCCTCGCGCCGCTCGCGCTTCCGGCGTGGAACGTCGAGACCCCTGCCCTGTTCAGCCCGGCCAAAACGGTCGACGCGCCGGCAGCTGTGCCGACTGCGATCACAGCAACAGCTCCGAACGTCATCCCGATTAAGCGGATCGCGGCGCCGGCGCCGGAGCGTCCGACAATCAGCGCCGCAGCAGCAGCATCCGCTGTCTATGCCATCCCCGCGGCGATCCTGCTGCTGATCACGGCGCTTGCCCTGGCACGGCTTTTCGCTCTCCGCGCCCGCGCCGATGTCCTCGTCGACGGACATTGGCTGAGCGCCCTCGCCCGCGCCCAGCGCAGGATGGGCTTCAAGCATGGAACCGCTTTGCTCACCAGCAACGAGCTCGCGTCCCCGATCAGCTGGGGTCTGATGCGGCCGGTGATTCTGCTCAACACCCGCGCGGTCGAGGCTGCCAGTGAAGCCGAGGCGATCATTGCGCACGAGCTTGCGCACGTCGCCCGGATGGATTGGGCGAAGCTTCTGCTCGCGCGAATCGCGACGGCGCTCTTCTGGTTCAACCCCTTCGTCTGGCTGCTTGCCCGCGAGGCGCATCAGCTGCGCGAGGAAGCCGCCGACGACGCCGTCCTCGCGGCCGACATCGCCGATACCGATTATGCGCAGCTGCTGGTCGGAGTCGCTCGTCACGAATGCCCCGGTCTGCTCCTCGGAGCGCACGGCGTCGCTCCCTCAAAGACCTCGCTCGCCCGCCGGGTAGCGCGCGTCCTCGATGGCAAGTCAGTGCGCGGACCGGTCGCGGGCAGCTTCGCGGTCGGTGTGTTCGTCGGCGCCGTGATGGTCGCCGCTCCGCTAGCCGCGCTGACTTTCACGCCTGCCCACGGCAAGAGCGGAACGAGAGGCGTCAGCAGCACATTTTCCGCGAGCGAGCCAGGATCGAGCTACTATCCCGGCACGCGCGAAGAGCCGGCCGATCTTCCGCATATCATCGCGAGCGGCGTTTCGACCTCGGTCGCAACGGCTGCGGCGGCCATTGCGCCCACTGTTGCGGCACCTGCTCCGCCGAAACCTGCGCTCCCGGACTTCGATGCGATCGAGCACAACGGATCGAAGATCGTGTCGAGCAAGGGAGTGATGATCGCCACCGCCGCAAATGGTGCTTCGGCTGTCATCTACCCGCCCGACGCCCAGGGTCGCCGAAAAGTGATCGCGACCTCGCCGAACGGCGCTACCGCGACGGCTTACGTGGATGCCGACCAGGTTCCCAATGTCCCGACCGTCAATGTCAGAAAGCAGAAGAGCGCCATCGACCGTGCGATCGAGATCAAGGCGGTCGGAGTTACTCCCGAATATATCGCGGCCATCCGTTCCGCTGCTCCCCAGATGCGCTTCTCGACGGACGACCTCGTGGGGCTGAAAGCGGTGGGCGTGACACCTGAGTTCGTCCGGGAACTTGCGCGAGCGGGTTACACGAGCGTCGACGCGGATGATGTCACTGGAGCGTACGCCGTCGGGATCCGCCCTGACTACATCCGTGGCATGGCGGCCTCTGGATATGCGCGCATTCCTCTGAGCCAGCTGGTCGAAATGAAGGCGGTCGGAGTGACTCCCGCCGACGTGGAGCGGTTCCGGCGCGCAGGTTTCTCTCATCTCGATGTCGACGATCTGGTTCAGGCGAAGACTCTCGGCCTCACACCCGAAGAAATCAGGGCAAGCGAACGCGACGACCCGTGATGCCTGATCGCGCCGACTAACCGATCGAATTCCGAACACTGCGATTTTCACGCCTCGCCGAGGCGAACGGGCGAGCCTTGCCCACTGATTTGAAGAGGAGACCGACCATGGACCGTTGTCTCGCACTTTTGGGTGCCCTGCTTCTCTCCCTCATCACCGTCGCCTCTGCCTGCACGGCAGCGCCGGCCGAATGGATCCACTTCACGCTGGAACCGGACCGGGGAAGCGATCGACTCCACGTCAGCTTTCGGAGCGACGACCATCCCCGCCACGACAACAGCTGGTCAACCAGCTTTCGCCCATCCGACCTCGTCGGACTGGACGCTGCGGGGTTTCGTGGCTCCGGTAACCGTCCCCTCCGCTTCGCCGTGATCCGCGAAGCGGGAAGGCTCGATTGCTCGGGCCAGGGCGGAGGATCCTACGGCGCAGGCTATTGCAGCTTCGATGCCGACCCGCGCTTCACCCAACTCCTCGAGAGCCGCGGCATTGGTCGGCCGACGCAGGAACAGTCGTTCGGGCTGATGGCGGTGGATGCCCGGCGCGACGTCATCGATGCGCTCGCCGGCGCGCGTTATCCGACGCCGTCGATCGACAATCTAATGGCGCTTTCCGCGCTTGGAGTGAACGGCGCCTACATCGGCGGGATGGCGCGCGCCGGCTATCGCCCCCAGACGCTCGATTCCCTCATCCAGTTCAAGGCGCTGAACATTACTCCCGAATGGATCGGGGTGTTCGTGCGCATGGGCTACGGCAAGCTTCCCGCGGACGAGCTCGTCCAGCTTAAGGCTCTCGGCATCACGCCTGACTTCATCGCCGGCTTCGATCGCATCGGCTACGGCCGTTTGTCCGTCGACCAACTCGTCCAATTGAAGGCCCTCGGAATCACTCCGGATTTCGTGCGCAGGGTTGCTGCGGTCGATGACGGACTTCCCCCCGTCGACAAGCTCGTTCAGCTCAAGGCTTTCGGCAAGCGGCGCTGAGGCTGCAACCGGCTGTCGCTGCCCACGCGCGCCTCGCCGAAACGTCTGTCGATTGGTCGAACTGGACTGGCCGGTAACCGACGGTCAGTTCGAAATCCGGCTCCAGACTTAAGGGGAGCCTATTGTGCGGGCAGTTGCATCGGCCGGCCTTGCTGTCGCGGCGCTGATGACGGGCTCGCCTCTGCTTGCCCGACAGGCCGGAACCGCGGGACAGACGGCGGGCCAGGCCAGCCGGACGACCACCTACGATGCAGTCTTCTTCGCGCCTTTCGCGCCACGTACCGCCTACGACATCGTCCAGCACGTCCCAGGTTTCCAGCTCGATCTCGGAAGCACGCAGAGCGCGACCGGAAGCGTCGATGTGCGCGGTTTCGCCGGGACGGCGGGCAATGTGGTCATCAACGGTGCCAGGCCCAGCACCAAGTCGGAAACCCTGGACACCACGCTCCAGCGTATCCCGGCGCAGCGGGTCGTTCGGGTCGAGGTCAGCCCGGGCGATCTCTACGGTTCCGACTATGCGGGCAAGAGCCAGGTTCTCAACGTCGTCCTATCCGATGCGGCAGGGTTCGATGCGAACGTCACTGCGAACGCGACGCGAAGGTATACGGGCTACATCCAGCCCAATCTTTCGGGCAACGCGCTGATCCGGAAGGGCCCGTCCAGCCTCAATCTCTCCGCCGGGACCCAGCGCAACAAACAATATGAGGAAGGTACCGATATGCTGGTCGACACGGCGACGGGCGAGCTCGTCGAGTTCCGGCGCAAGCACAACATCTACGCCAACCGCGATCCGTTCATCGCCGGTGCCTATGCCCTCGAGCGCGGGTCGGACGACGCCTATCGGGTGAATGCTCGGTGGCAGCCGAGCCGGTTCGACCTGTTCCAGAAGAATCGCGTCACGCCTGAAGACGGCGCTCCCCACGACGACAATCTTCACCAGCATTATCGGGACCCGGTGTTCGAGCTCGGAGGGGATGTGACCCGGCCGCTGGCGGATGGAGCAATCAAGTTTGTCGGCCTCGCCACTCGGCGGAAGCGCCACGACTTCGACCAATATATCCAGCGAGATGGCCTCATCGAGGACGGCGCAACCGTCAACGGCGGCTCCGAGCAGCTGGTCGAGGCCAATCGCAACGAAACGATCGGTCGGATCAGCTGGACGCGATCGAACTTGCTCGGCTTCTCGTTCGAAGCCGGAGCCGAGGCCTCGCTGAACACGCTCGACGACCACACGACCTTCTCCCGGATCGACCAGAATGGCGAGAAGGTGCCCGATCCGCTGCCGCTCGCCGACGCCACTGTGAAGGAAAAGCGCGGAGAGGTTTACGTCAATGGCGGCAGGAACATCACGTCGAAGCTGCGCATCGACGGCGGAATCAATTTTGAGTTTTCTCACCTGACGGTCACCGGCGATGAGCACGAGGATCGCAGGCTCAGCTTCTTGAAGCCCAACCTCTCGCTCGATTGGAACGCTGGCTCAGGCTGGCACGGACAGGTTTCGGTGCGGCGAACGGTGGCGCAGCTCGACTTTTACGACTTCATCAGCGTCGCGGACCTTTCCGCGCAGCGAGTGAACGGCGGCAATGCCCAGCTGCAGCCGCAGCGGACGTGGGAATATCGTGCCACGATCGAGCATCCGGTGCTCGGCGACGGCCTCGTCAAGCTGGATCTTGGGCATGACCAGGTCAGCCTTCTCCAGGATCGGATCCTGATCTGCGATCCCGACCATCCCAACGATGCCACCCTTTGCTTCGATGCGCCCGGCAATCTGGGCAGTGGCAAGCGAGACTTTGCGCAGCTGACCGTCGATTTCCCACTGTCGCGCCTGTGGAGCGGCCTTCGCATCAAGGGCGGTGGAACGCTGCAGAGGACTCGCGTCGAGGACCCGATCGACCATCAGCAGCGCAAGTGGAGCGGCTTCTATCCCGCCTGGCAGTGGAACGTCGACGTCAGGCGCGACTCAGGCAAATGGTCATACGGTTTCGCCGTCAACGACAACCAGCGCTTCACCTTCTACCGCACCGATGAGTTCGATACGAACTTCAACGGAAGCCCCTATTGGACGGCCTTTGTCGAATATCGCCCGTGGTCGAACACGGCGATCACGCTGGACGTCGACAATCTGACGGCGAGCAGCGGGAACCGCGACCGCTTGCTCTTCCGGCCCAATCGCGCACGTCCCACCTTCATCTTCGACGAGTTCCGTGAGCGGAACCGGCACCAGAGCATCGGGCTGACCCTGAAGCGAAGCTTTGGCAGCAGCGGAGGAACCAAGGTGGCCAAGGCGCAAGGAAGCGACTAAGGAGCCCGGCGACTTCTTACATCGCGGGGACCTAGAAAGTTGGCGACTTCACGCATCGCGGACGCACAGCACGACCAGCACGAGCATGAGCCACGGCTGCTGCCGTTCAGCTGGGAGGATCCGTTCGATCTCGACCACCAGCTGACCGACGAGGAGCGGCTCGTCCGCGACACGGCCGAGGGTTATGCGCAGGAAAAGCTCCAGCCACGCGTGACGTCGGCCTATCTCGAGGAGCGCTTCGACCGCGAGATCATGAGCGAGATGGGCGAGCTCGGCCTGCTCGGCGCAACCATCCCCCACGAATATGGCGGCGCCGGGCTCGGCTACGTGAGCTACGGCCTGATCGCCCGCGCGGTCGAGCGCGTGGACAGCGGATATCGCTCCGCTTGCTCGGTGCAGTCGAGCCTCGTCATGTACCCGATCCACGCCTACGGATCCGAGGAACAGCGCGGCAAATATCTCACGAAGCTCGCGACGGGCGAATGGGTCGGCTGCTTCGGCCTGACGGAACCGGACTCGGGCTCCGACCCCGGCAGCATGCGCACCCGCGCCGAAAAGACGGCAGACGGCTATCGCCTGACCGGCACGAAGATGTGGATCACCAACTCGCCGATTGCGGACGTGTTCGTCGTCTGGGCGAAGTCGGATGCGCACGGCGGAAAGATCCGCGGTTTCATCCTCGATAAGGGCTTGGCCGGACTCTCGGCGCCCAAGATCAAGGAGAAGCTGTCGCTTCGAGCCTCGATCACCGGCGAGATCGTCATGGATGGCGTCGAGGTGGGCGAGGATGCTCTCCTTCCGAAGGTCGAGGGGCTGAAAGGCCCGTTCGGCTGCCTCAATCGCGCCCGCTACGGCATCGCCTGGGGCTCGATGGGCGCCGCCGAGGCCTGCTACGCTGCGGCCCGTCAGTACACGCTGGACCGCAAACAGTTCGGCAAGCCGCTCGCCGCCAACCAGCTCGTCCAGCTCAAGCTGGCCAACATGACGACGGAAATCACGCTCGGGCTACAGGCCGCTCTTCGTGTCGGACGTCGACTGGAAGCGAATGAGCTGGTCCCGGAGACGATCAGCCTCATCAAGCGCAACAATTGCGGCAAGGCGCTGGAAATCGCCCGGATCGCTCGCGACATGCATGGCGGAAACGGCATTTCGGCCGAGTTCCGGGTCATGCGCCACGCCGCGAACCTCGAGACGGTCAACACCTACGAAGGCACGCACGATGTCCATGCGCTCATCATGGGCCGGGCGATTACCGGGCTGAGCGCCTTCTAGCGATCACCAGGACGGACGGCGCAGGATGACGGTCGGGTCGTCATGATAGAGCGTTTCACTTACGCGCTCGAAGCCCAAGCGCTCGGCGAGGCGGAATGAGGGTTCGTTCTCGGGTGCGATAATGGCCCATATGGGCGTCGGCTGAAGGTTCGCTTCGGCCCAGTCGATCACGGCACGGCACGCTTCGGACGCCATGCCCTTCCCATGGGTCTCGGCCGCGAACATCCAGCCCATTTCGGGCTCCTCGCCGAATTCGGGATTGAGCCCGCGCCAAGCGGTGAACAGTCCGGCATTGCCGATCAGCTTTCCGCTATCCTTCAGCTCGACGGCCCAGGTTCCGAAGCCGTTGAACTGCCAACCACCGGCCGACGCCAACAGGCGCCGCCAGCAGTCTTCGGCGCTCATCGGATCGGGCCCGAAATGCTTGTGCACTTCGGGGTGGCTGATGATTGCGTGATAGAGCCTGAAATCGCCCTTGCGCCAGGCGCGCAGGACGAGGCGGTCCGTTTCGATCCGCGGGGCTTCGCGGATCAAGCTTATTTTTTGCCGAGAGTAAGACCGCCGAAGCGCTTGTTGAAGCGCGCGACCTGTCCGCCTTCCTGAAGCTGGCGGGTGCCGCCGACCCAGGCCGGGTGGACCTTGGGATCGATTTCGAGGTGAAGGGTGTCGCCTTCCTTGCCCCAGGTCGAACGGGTCTGGAACTTGGTCCCGTCGGTCATTTCGACGGTGATCATGTGATAATCGGGGTGGGTACCGGACTTCATGTGGTTTTTCCTTGGCTTAGCCGCTGGTTTCCGACCAGCAGCGACAAGTTTGAGCGGCGCCTCTACAGGGAGAGACCGGAAGTTGCAACTTAGGCCGGCTGCTGCTCCCCTGCCCTCAACCGGGGCATAAGCTGCTGGGCGAGCGCAAAGCCGCCGAACAGCAGCACCGTGTAGAAGAGGTCGCCGGCGACCGTGTTCTGGAAGAACGGAACTGCGGCCGCGTAACAGGCCGCCAGGCCTTGCGCCGTCACCGGATAGATCCCGCTGAACAGCCACATTCCAAAGTTGGTGATCACGAAGAAAGTGACCGAGCTCGCGAGGGCTGCGGCGCCGACGCGCAGCGGCGTCCGCCGCGACGCCAAGGCCCAGCCGATGACCACGATGAGCGCGACCGTCGCGTAGACTGTCGCCATGCCGTGATAGAAACCGAGCACTGCATCGCTAAGCAGCAGCGCCGCAAGCGGTGCGACGAATGCGATCGCGCGGCGCCCGAGATAGGCGCCGCTGAACAGCGCCATGGCGTCGATCGGGCTGAAATTCGGCGGATGCGGGACGAGCCGAAGTGCGGCGGCAGCCACGATCGCGGAGAGAAGCGCGGCAAGACGGGCGTGATTGCTGATCATCTCGTCCCAATAACCGGACGAGCCGCGATTTGACAGCCCGTCGCAGGCGGACGTAGCAACATCCCCGACCAGGGTGCCGCCCACCGACGCACGTCGGACCGGGGGCGGTTCAAAGGGAAGCCGGCGAAAATCCGGCGCTGTGCCCGCAACTGTGAAAGCCGAAATCGCTCGGCGAAGTCAGGAACCTGCCTTGGTCCGTCGTCCGTTTCCCCGGCCGGGACCAGCCGCGGGGCGTGGGTCTCGCTGCCCTCGGGCCGCGCATCCCTCTGTGACGGCAATGTCGTCAACGGAGGAAGACCATGCCCGCAGTTCCCATCGACACAAATCAGATCGTCATTACCGCCTCGCGCGTTCCCGAAAGCGAAGCCCAGACCCCGGCCAGTGTCACCATCATCGACCAAACCGAGATTGAAAGCCTCGGCCAGCCCCTCGTCGCGGATTTCCTACGGCTCACGCCTTCCGCTGCCGTCGCCGTTTCAGGTCCGATGGGCTCGCTGACGGAAGTGCGTATTCGCGGTTCCGAGGCCAATCACACCTTGCTCTTCATCGACGGAATTCGCGCCAACGATCCGGCCGCTGGAGATGCGGCGCGATTCGAGCTGTTGAATGCTGACCTCGCCTCGCGAATTGAGGTGGTGCGCGGCCCGCAGTCCGCGCTTTGGGGATCCGACGCGATCGGCGGCGTCATTGCGATAAGCGGCTCCGATGACACGTCCGGCTATTCGGTAGCCTCCGAGCTGGGTTCGTTCGGTTTCAAACGGGCAAGCGCATCGGCCGGCGTCTCGACCGGCAACTCCAGTCTTGCGGGAGCAATCGGGTGGCAGCGCGCGACCGGCATCGACAGTTTCGGTGCTTCCGGCGGAGACCGCGACGGCTATCGCAATCTCTCTGGTCGCCTCCGCGGTACGCTCGCCGTTTCACCCGACATTCGTCTTGGAGCTGCAGCATTTCTGCTCACTGGAAGGACCGAGTTCGACGGTTATGATCCGCTGACCTTCGAGCATACCGACACGCTCGACAACACCCGCAATCGGATTGGCGCTGGCCGGCTCTGGGCCGAGTTCGGCCACTCAAGCGCTCCGTGGAGCGGGCAAGTCGGGGCTTCACTGCTTTCCTCGTCCAACCAAAACTTCCTCGCCGACGACCCCCTGAACCGAACGAGCGGCACAAGACGGAACATCGATGCTCAAGTCCAGCGGCGCTTTTCGACCGGCGCGATCCAGCATCAGCTCTTTTTTGCCGGCGAGGCGGAAAGCGAACGTTTCCACGCCCGAGGGCTCAGCTCGGGCCTGCCGACAGACCAGGACCGCAGCCGAGCTCACCAGGCGCTGACCGCGGAATGGCGGGCGGATGCCGGCAGGTTCACAAGCGACGTGGCGGTAAGGCGCGATTTCTTCAATCGCTTCAGGGACGCGACGACTTTCCGTGCGTCGACGCGGGCGGAGATTGGCGCCGGCTTCGCGATTGCCGGCTCCTATGCGCAGGGAATGGCACAGCCGACCTTTTTCGATCTCTACGGGACGTTCCCGAACAACTTTGTCGGCAATCCGAACCTGAAGCCGGAATTTTCGCGCGGCTTCGAGGGCTCGTTGCGCTTCCGGCGGCAGGCATTCAGCGCAGCACTGACCGCCTATCGCCAGCGCCTGCACGACGAAATTGTCGATGTGTTCGATCTGTCGACTTTTCTTTCGAGCACCGAGAACATCACCCAAACCAGCCATCGTTCGGGCACCGAAGCGGAACTGGGCTGGCAAGTCACGCCGTTCCTGCGGCTCCGCGCAAACTACACTTTTCTTCACGCTACTCAGCCGGACAGTTCCACCGGGCTCCAGGTCAGGGAGCGGCGGCGGCCGAAGCACAGCGGCTCATTGGAGGCCGATGGAGAGAGCGGCCGGTGGAGTTACGGCGGGTCTATCTCTTATGCCGGATCGCACCTCGACACGCTCGAAGTGTTTCCGTTCGGGCCGGTGCAGGTCAAAGCCTATTGGCTCGAAGATGCGCGGGTCGCTTATGCGCTCCGACCCGGTTTCGAGCTATTCGCTCGCGGCTCGAACCTCCTCAATGCGAAGTATCAGGAAGTCGCCGGGTACCACACCGAGGGGCGCGGACTGTTCGCGGGGATCAGTCTGAAGGAGGATCGGCGATCATCGCGGTGAATTCGCACTCCGTGGCGATTTCACCGTCGAGAAGCGCCCTCCCCGCGAACTTGCACACGCGTGAGCGCTTCTGCAGGAATTCGACCTCGAGGCGGAGCAGCACACCGGGCTCGACGGGCTTTCGGAATTTCACGCCGTCGATCGACATGAAATATACGAGCTTGCCGGATCCGGCGAGGCCGAGGCTTTCCACTGCAAGCACGCCGGCCGCCTGCGCCAGGGCCTCGACCTGCAGAACGCCCGGCATGATCGGCCGCCCAGGGAAATGCCCCTGGAAGAACTCTTCGTTGATCGTCACGGCCTTGATCGCGACGATGCCCTTATCGGGATCGAGGCTCTCGACGCGGTCGACGAGAAGCATCGGGTAGCGATGTGGCAGCGCCGCCATCACCCGCTTGATATCCAGCGGGCCGACGGCGGTGCTGCTCGCTTCGCTCACAGGCGCTTAGCGGCCCTGAGGCTGCGCCGCGGCGGGCGCAATGGTCGCGACCGTGGGCAATGCCGCATTCAACGCGGCAATCACGTCGTTGGTGACATCGACGTTCTGGGTCGTTGCCAGCGTCGCACCCGTTTCAACTAGGAGGTTGGCGCCGCGGCGCTGCATCACCTGGGTGTAGATCGGGCCCAGCTTATCCTGAATCTGCTTCTGGATGTACTGCTGGTTGCGTTGGATCTGTTGCTGCTGGGTCGCAAGGTCCTGCGCTCCCTGTTGTTGCCGCGTCTGGAAGCTTTTCACTCGAGCCTGCAGTGCAGCGTCAGGATCCTTCCCCTTGAGCGCGTCGATCGCGGCCTGAATCGACTTCTGCTCGGTCTCGAGCGGAGCCGCCAGCGACTTTTCACGCGTCTGGTAAGTGGTGATCTGGGTGTGGAGAGCCGCCTGCGCAGTCTTGCAGGCGTTGCACTGTTGGGTGACACGGTCGAGGTCAACGACTGCAACGACTGCTGCGGGAAGCGCCTGGGCGCTCGCAGCGGTGGAAGCAACGACAGAGGCGGCAACCGCCGCGGAAATGAGCAGAGTCTTCATCAGAAAGAGGTTCCTACGTTGAAAGTGAAGAGTTTTGGATCGTCCCCCTTCTGGAGGACGAGCGCCTTGGCAAGATCGAGCCGCAGCGGTCCGAACGGGGAAATCCAGTTGACGCCAACGCCAATGGAGACACGGGGCTTCGCAGAATTGCCCAGGAAGACCTCCTTGAATCCCGGCGTTGCCACGAACTGCGTGGGGTTCGGAACCGGTATGGGATTTGCGGGGTCGTTGGCGTTCACGCTGCAGTCCGCCTTCGAGCTGTTGAACGGTTGCAGGCCGGTCGTTCCAGTCGCGGGCGCACAAAAGGCGACGACATCGGTGAGGATCGGTTTGGTGACGTCCCACAGCGAACCCGCATCGACATAGACCGAGGGACGCAGTCCGAGGCTCTTGATCCCCGAGCTCACCGGGAGTTCGAGCTCTGCCCGCGCGAGATAGAAGGCCTTGCCGCCGATCGCGTCGTTGACCTGGTTGTTGATGTCCAGCTTCTCGAGAGCTCCTGTTGTGTCGTACGGAATGCGAACGACGCGCGGTCCGATACCGCGGATGTCAAAGCCACGGATACTCGAATTGAAGAATCGATCGGTGATCCGGATGGCGTCTCGGCCCGGCCCGGGCGAGCTTTCGAGGGCCTTGATGTACCCGCCTTCGCCATGGATCGACAAAATCCAGTTGCCGAAGCTGTGATATTTAGTCGCGAAGGCCTGGGTCCGAAGATACCGAACGTCCCCGCCGAGGCCGGCGAAATCCTGCGAGAAGGTGATTTGCTGTCCCCGAGTCGGGTGGATTCCATCGGTATCGTCGTAGATGGTCGAGTAGCCCACCAGCGAGGTCAGCCGCTTCCCGACCTCGTCGCAGAGATAAGTGCCGGCCTTCCGGGGATCGCACTCATCTTCGTCGAGTGAGCCGTTGCCGTTGAAGTCGGTGTAGAAAGTGGACTTGGCGAGACTGATCTTGTCTTGGCTAAGGAGGTAGCGAGTCCCGAAATTCCAATATTCGCTGAGCGGGAAGCCGAGCCGCAATCCGCCGCCTGTGCTCGTCTCCGAGTACGTAGTGTTGCGATCATTGCCGATATAATTGAAGCTGCTGTAGTCGCGACGGAAAAGGTTACCGCCGAAGAGGATCGGCTTGTCGAGGAAATAGGGATCCACGAACCCGCCCTCGATCGATTTCGAATAAGCGGACCAATTGACCGATGCGTTGACGATCTGGCCCTTGCCCATGAAGTTGTTTTGCGAAAGGCCGAGCTGGACGACAAAGCGCTCCAGACTCGAATAGCCGCCCGACAGCGACAGCTGGCCCGTCGGCTTCTCCTCGACATTAGCACCAAGGACGATGCGGTCGGGCGCCGAGCCTTCTGACTGCTTGATCTCGAACTTCTCGTCGAAGAAGCCGAGGCTCTGGATGCGGTCCTGGCTGCGCTTCAGCTTCTGGGCGTTGAAGGCGTCGCCCTCGTTCAGCCTGAACTCACGGCGGATGACCTTGTCGCGCGTCGTCGTGTTGCCGGTGATGTCGATCCGTTCGACATAGACGCGCGGCGTCTCCCCGACCTTGATAGTCAGGTTCATCAGCTTCTTGTCGGCGTCGCGATTGTAGGAAGGATTGATGTCCGCGAACGCGTAGCCAAGGTTGCCCGCGGCCTCGTTGAGAACGGTAACCGCGTCCTCGACCTTCTTCGCATTAAACCAGCTTCCCGGCTGGATCTTGGCCAGCTGGAGTACGCTTTCCTTCGGGAAATCGCGAAGCGCGCTGTCGGCCTGAATGGTCCCGAAACGATAGCGGGGCCCCTCTTCCACGACATAGGTGATCACGAAGTCCCGCCGGTCCGGAGTGAGCTCGGCGAGCGCCTGGACGACGCGGAAATCGGCATAGCCCTGCGTCAGGTAGAAGGCGCGAAGCTTCTGCTGGTCCGCCGCGAGCCGATCGGGGTCATAGGTGTCGTTCGACTTGAGGAAGCCGAGGGGCCCGCCGGCCTGCCGCGTGTACATTTCCTTGCGCAGGCGATCGTCCGGGAATTCCTTGTTGCCGAGAATGTTGATCGCTCGGATCTTGGCGAGGTCGCCCTCGTGGATCTCGAACACAACGTCAACTCGGTTCTGATCGAGCTGGACGATCTTCGGGTCGACGCGCGCGGCGAAGCGGCCTTGCCGCTTGTACAGTTCCAAAATCCGATCGACGTCGGAGCGGACAGCGGAACGCGTGAAGATCTGCCGCGGAGCAAGCTTGATCTCCGGCGTGATCTTATCGTCCTTGAGGCGCTTGTTGCCCTCCAGGATAATGCGGTTGATTACCGGATTCTCTCGCACCGCAATGACGAGGTCGCCGGTTTCGGCGCCGGTGATCGTCACATCGGCGAAGAGCTGGGTCGCGTACAAGTCCTTCAGCGCCTGATCGAGCTTTTCGGGTGTGTAGGTCTGGCCCGGCGCAAGGTTGGCGTAGGCGCGGATCGTCCCGGGCTCGAGGCGCTGGTTTCCCTTCACCGTGATCGAGCGGATGGTCCCCTGCGCCGGCGCTCCGGGCGTCATTGTTGCGGGCGCGGTAGTTGGCGGCGCCGCGGGTTGCTGCTCAGCGGTGTCCTGCGCCGCGAACAAGGGCGCTGCCGAGCCGCCAAGAACGGTGCCGACCAGAAGCAGCGCGCCGGCTCGCCGGCTAAAACTCATCGTCCTTGAAATCACGCGTCCCCGCCTTTTGAGTAAATGGTGCGTGCGGCGCGCTCCGCCGCGAAGCCCCGTAATGCCCCTGCCCCAAGCCTCCTAACCAATCAAGCGCTGAAGCCGGTCCCAAAGCCCTAGCGAACTAAGATCGTTGATTGTCGTGAAGACCACCAGTGCAAGGATGACGGCAAGTCCGCCGCGGAAAGCCCAGTCCAATGCTCGCGCGCTGAGCGGCCGGCGCCGAATGGCTTCCACTGAGTAGAAAAGAAGATGTCCTCCATCCAGCATCGGGACTGGCAAGAGGTTGATGAATCCGAGATTAATTGAGAACAACGCGAGCAGTTGCACGAAGGGCAATGCGCCGAGAGACGCTTGTTGACCGGCGATCTGAGCGATCTTGATCGGGCCGCCTACGTCCTCCGTGCCCCTGCCTCCGCTGACGATTTGCGACAGGCCATCGATCATCGAGCGGGTAATCGAGAAGGTGTATCTCGTCGCTTCAGGAATTGCCTCATAGATCGGCAGGCGCTGGAGCACCCCGGTAGTTGGCGCGATTCCCAGAAGTCCGCGCGTGAATTTTTGACCGAACGGATCGACCTCGGTGTCCGAGTGAAGGTGGACGTCGATATCGTGTACGGAGCCACCCCGTTCGAACCGCACCGGCACCGTCTCATTCGCCCGCAGGAGGACGACCGAGCGGATGTCATCAAAACTAGGCGTATCGCGGTCGGCGACCGACAGGATCTTGTCGCCTGGCTGAAGCCCCGCCGCTGCTGCCGCCGTTTCGGGCAGGACGGCTCCGATGATGTTCGTTTGGGGAGCGCCGAGAATCATGAAAAAGGCGGCGAAGATCCCAATTGCCAGAAGGAAATTGGCCGCGGGACCGGCAAGGACCACCAGGAAGCGTTGCCATACCGGGCGAAGCTGGAATGCGCGGTCGCGGAGTTCCGGCGGGATCTGCTCGAGCTCGACCGGGTTGCTCGCCGGACTCATGTCGCCGACGAACTTCACATAGCCCCCGAGCGGAAGCCAGGCGACCTTCCAGCGCGTCCCCTGGCGGTCGGTCCACCCGAATAGCTCGTGACCAAAGCCGATCGAAAAGATCTCTGCCGGAATCTTGAACAGCCGCCCGACGAGATAATGGCCGAGCTCGTGGAAGAAGACGAGCGGCCCGAGCGTGCAGATGAAGGCGATGACGATGAGCCAGAGAGGAGGCTGCGCAAGCATCAGTGGCAGCCCTCGCTCATCAGTGCTTCGACGCTCGATCGTGTTGCCCGGTCAATCTCGAGCACGTCGCCGATCACGCGGGGAGTCGCCGAATTGCTATCCTCAAGCGCCTTTTCCACCAGTTCGGGAATTTCGGGGAATCGCAGGCGGCCGGCGAGGAAGCCCGCGACGGCGACTTCGTTTGCGGCATTGAGCATGATTGGGGCTGCGCCCCCTGTTTCCAGCGCCTCGCGCGCAAGCCGAAGTGCCGGGAACCGGCCTAAATCCGGGGCTTCAAAGTCGAGACAGGCAATTGCGGCCAGGTCGAGCCGCTGCGCCGGCGTTGCCATCCGCTCCGGCCACGCAAGAGCATAAGCGATTGGAATGCGCATGTCGGGAGCGCCCAGCTGCGCAAGGACCGAGCCGTCGACGAATTCGACGAGCGAATGAACCACGGATTGAGGGTGAATGAGAACATCGATGCGCTCGGACGGAAGGCCGAATAAATAACGTGCCTCGATCAGTTCGAGGCCCTTGTTCATCATCGTGGCCGAATCGACGGAGATCTTCGCGCCCATCGACCAGTTCGGGTGAGCGACGGCCTGAGCGGGGGTCGCATTGGCAATCAGTTCCGCGGATGCGGTTCGGAATGGACCGCCGCTCGCGGTCAGGATAATTTTTGCGACGTCTTCAATACGACCGCCTGCAAGGCACTGGAAAATAGCGTTATGCTCGCTGTCCACCGGCAACAAGTTAGCGCCACTGGCTCGCGCCGCCTGGGTCATCAGCTGGCCGGCCGTGACGAGCGCTTCCTTGTTAGCCAGGGCGACCGTCTTGCCCGCCTCGACCGCCGCCATGACAGGCACGAGACCAGCGCAGCCGACGATTGCTGCGATTACCAGCTCCGCGTCGCCTGACGCCGCCTCTTTCAGGGCGGCTGCGCCGCCGGCGCACCGACAATCTGTGCCGGACAGCAATTCTCTAAGATCGGTCAGCCGGGACTCGTCGGCCAAGACCGCGAGCTTTGCTTTGGTCCGCCTCGCGATGTCCGCCAGCGCCTCGGCGTTCGTGCATGCAGTGACCGCCACAATCTCGAAACGATCGGAATTGCGCTCGACGAGATCCAGCGTCGACTTGCCGACCGACCCGGTCGCACCGAGGATTGCGATCTTGCGCGTCACGCCATCCCCAGTAGCTGGGCGGCGGCTGTAAGCACAGCCACCGGCACGAGGCCGTCGAGCCGGTCGAGTGCGCCCCCATGGCCGGGCAGCCACGCGCCCGAATCCTTGACCCCTGCCCTGCGCTTCAAGGCGCTTTCAAACAGGTCGCCCGCCTGTGCCGCAAGCGCGAAGATCGGAGCGAGAAACAGCAGCGGCTTGCCCAATCCCATGGCGTAGACCCATCCGCCCCCCAGGAGCGCGGCCGCGGCCGTTCCACCGTAAAGGCCTTCGACGGTCTTGCCCGGACTGATCTTCGGCGCCAGCTTGCGCCGCCCAAAACTCCTCCCGACGAAGTAAGCACCGATATCCGTCGACCAGGTGACGATGAACACCCAAAGGAGGAGATTGATTCCGGACCGTTCCCGGATCCAAAGCAACGCCAGCGCCGGCACCAGCGCGTAGATGAAACCACCTACGTACCACAGCGCTCCCCATCCGCGGGTCAGCCGGGTCCATTCGTAAAACATCGCCGTCGCAATGCCCGCGACGACGATGGCAAGCAGGTATCCGCCCTGGAACGCCACCAGCAATGCGGCGACGATCAGGATCATGCCCGTAAGCGTTCGGACAACGAGTTCGTTCACCGTCCACCAAAGCGCCGCTCGCGCGCCGCAAACCGCTCGAGCGCTTCAGCAAAATCGCGCTCCGCGAAGTCGGGCCAGAGCGTGCCGACGAACATCAGTTCGGCATAGGCCGCCTGCCACAGGAGAAAATTCGATAGGCGGACTTCGCCCGAGGTGCGGATGAGGAGGTCGAGTTCCGGAAGGCCGTACGTCTGCAGCTCGGAAGAGAGAGCCTGCTCATCGATCTGCGCCGAATCCATTTCTCCCGACACGACCTTCACTGCCAGCGTCCTCGCCGCCGCGGCGATCTCCGCCCTTGATCCGTAGTTGAGGGCGACAACAAGGGTGAGCCGGCTGTTCTGTGCGGTTGCCGCTACCGCGCGCTCCAGCCTTGCGACGAGATCGGCGCCGAACGCCGAATAATCCCCGATCAGCTTCAGCCGAATGCGTTCCTTCTGAAGCGTGGCGAGCTCGCGCTCGAGGTAGAAGCGCATGAGCCCGGTGAGGTCGGCGATTTCCTCATCGCTCCGCCGCCAGTTCTCGGAGGAGAAGGCATAGAGCGTAAGCACCTCGACCCCTTGGTCGGCGGCCGCCTGCATGGTTCTGCGCACGGCTTCGGCGCCAGCCTTGTGCCCCGCAACCCGCGGAAGCCCGCGCTTTTGCGCCCAGCGGCCGTTGCCGTCCATGATGATCGCGACGTGCCGCGGGACCCTGTTGCCCCCCGGATGTCCGGCGACGCCCTTGGGGGAAGGCGCGAAGCTCACTTGCCGAGAATTTCCTTTTCCTTCGCTGCGGCGGCGTCATCGATCTCCTTGATTGTATCGTCGGTCATCTTCTGGACGTCATGCTCGAGCCGCTTGCGCTCGTCCTCGCTGATCTCGTGTTTCTTCTCATCCTGCTTGAGGTGGTCCATCCCGTCGCGCCGGACGTTGCGAACCGCCACGCGGGCCTTCTCCGCATACTGGCCGACGAGCTTGGCGAGCTCCTTGCGCCGTTCTTCGGTGAGCTCGGGGATCGGAAGTCGGACCATCTGGCCGTCGGTAATCGGGTTGAGGCCGAGCCCGGCGGAGCGGATCGCCTTTTCGACCGGACCGACGTTTGAGCGGTCCCACACCTGGACGGAGAGCATCCGGGGCTCGGGCACCGACACGGTTGCGAGCTGGTTCAGCGCCATGTTTTGGCCGTAGACCTCGACGTGCACCGGATCGAGCAGCGCAGTCGAGGCACGCCCGGTACGAAGCCCTCCAAGATCGTGCTTCAACGCGTCCACAGCGCCGTGCATCCGCCGCTTGAGGTCATCGGTCCTGATGCTGGTCGTCATTTCTAATCTCCGTTCTGGACGACCGTCGCGGTCGCGCTCCCCGCCAGCACCCTGGCTAGATTGCCGGGCTGGCGGATGTTGAACACGACGATCGGAATATTATTGTCGCGGCACAGCGCAACCGCCGCCGCATCCATGACCTTGAGGTCGTCGCTGAGCACCTTGCCGAAGCTCAGCGTGTCGTAACGCTTCGCGTCCGCAACCTTCTTCGGGTCCGCGGTATAAACGCCGTCGACGCTGGTGCCCTTGAAGAGAGCATCGCAGCCCATTTCGGCGGCGCGAAGGGCAGCGGCGGTGTCTGTCGTGAAAAACGGGTTGCCGGTGCCTGCGGCGAAGAGGACGATCCGTCCCTTCTCCATGTGCCTCAGCGCGCGTCGGCGGATGTAGGGCTCAGAGACGCTCGACATCGGGATCGCCGATTGCACCCGGGTATCGACGCCTAGTTTCTCCAGCGCGTTCTGCAGCGCGAGCGCGTTCATTACCGTCGCCAGCATGCCCATATAGTCGGCCGTCGCACGATCAAAGCCCTTGGCCGCCGCCGCCATTCCGCGAAAGATGTTGCCGCCGCCGACGACTAGGCACAGCTCGTGCCCCGCGGCCTTGGCCTCGGCGACTTCGCCGGCGAGATTGGCGACCGCGTCAGGATCGATTCCGAATTGCCCCTGCCCCATCAGCGCCTCGCCCGACAGCTTCAGCAGGATCCGGTTGAAGCGCGGACGGGTCATGAGCCTGGATTGTCCTCAAGATGTAACAAGAGCGGCCACGCCTTTATGGCCCGCTGGCTTCATTGCCAATGCCTAGCTTGCCCGACTTGCTGTTTGCGGGCAGCATCGCTCTTGCAGGGGGCTGCGCATGGCGAGTGTGTTCCTGAGTTACGACCGGAATAATGCCGACAAGGCGCGAGCAATCTCCGTTGCGCTCGAAAATGCCGGCCACTCGGTATGGTGGGACACGCACATCAGCGGCGGTTCTCAATTCGCCAAGGAGATCGAGCAGGCGCTCGACAAGGCAGAGGTGGTCGTCGTGTTGTGGACGAGCTTATCGATCGAAAGCCCATGGGTGCGCGACGAAGCCGCCACCGGTCGGGATAAAGGTCGGCTCGTTCCGCTTTCGTTGGACGGGACGCTTCCTCCCCTTGGTTTCCGCCAATTCCAGTCGATCGATCTCGGCGCATGGAGCGGACGCGGGAAGGTTCCTCGCATCGGAGAAATCATCGCCGCCATCGAGCGTCAGCTGAAGAATCCCAGCATCCCTCCGACCGTCAAAACCGTCCCCTTGCGGCGGCGCCGCGGGGGACCGTCCGCGAACATGTGGGCGCTGATCGGTGTGTCGATCGCGATGTTCTTCGTGATCGTCGGGCTGCTGATCGGCCGACCCTGGGAAGCGCGATCGTCAGGACAATCGACCGTTCCCTCCACCGCACCCCAACCGAAGCATTGAAACTCCAACGCAAAAGGGCGGAGCTACAGCCCCGCCCTTCTTGAGTGCGATGAAGCCGAAGCGTTTAGGCGACCGGCTCGGCCTTGTTCGTGCCCGCGGCGGCGGCGACTTCGGCAGCGAAGTCGCTTTCCTTCTTCTCGATGCCTTCGCCGAGCTGGAAGCGAACGAACCCGATCAGCTGGACGGGAGTTCCCGCGTCCTTCGCGGCGGAAGCGACGACATCAGCGACGGGAGTCTTGCCGTCCATCACGAAGAGCTGCGTCAGAAGCGCGCTCTCCTTGCGGTATTTGGCGAGGCCGCCTTCGACCATCTTCTCGACGATGTTCGCCGGCTTGCCGCTTTCCTTCGCCTTTTCGAGGGCGATCGAACGCTCTCGCTCGACCAGCGCCGGGTCGAGCGAATCCGCATCGAGCGCCAGCGGGTTCGCAGCAGCGACATGCATCGCGATCTGCTTGCCGAGCGCCTGGAGCGTTTCCGCCGGAGCCGCACTCTCTAGAGCCACGAGGACGCCGATCTTACCCAGCCCCGGTGCGACCTGGTTATGGACGTAGGACACGATTGCGCCCTCGTTCACGTCGACAACCGCGGCGCGGCGCAGCGACTGGTTCTCGCCGATCTTCGCAATATTGTCGGTCAGCTTTTCGCTCACCGTGCCGCCATCGGGATATTGGGCGGCGCCGAGCGCCTCGACGTCGGTTCCGTGCTGGAGAGCAAGCCTTGCGACATTGCGGACGAAATCCTGGAAGATTTCGTTCTTGGCGACGAAGTCGGTCTCCGAGTTGACTTCGACGACGGCCCCGCGAGTCCCCTCGACAGCGACGCCGACCAGGCCCTCGGACGCGGTGCGGCCGGCCTTCTTCGCGGCAGCCGCAAGGCCCTTGGCGCGAAGCCAGTCGATCGAGGCCTCCATTTCGCCGTTGTTCTCGGCGAGCGCCTTCTTGCAATCCATCATGCCGGCGCCGGTACGCTCGCGCAGTTCCTTCACAGATGCGGCCGTGATCTCAGCCATTTCATATTCCTTTCGTTCCCCGGCGAAGGCCGGGGCCCAGTCCAGATTTGTCTATAGGTCTGTGCCCCCTGCCTTCGCAGGGACACAGTCAAATTCAGGCTTCCAGCGCCTGCTCGACCGGCGGTTCGGCCATCGCGCCGATGTCCTCGCCACGCGCTGCGGCATTGCCGGAACGGCCCTCGTTCGCGGCCTGCGCGACCGCGTCGGTGTAAAGGCGGATGGCGCGGCTGGCGTCGTCATTGCCCGGGACCGGGAAAGCGATGCCGCTCGGATCGCTGTTGGAATCGAGGATCGCAACGACCGGAATGCCGAGCGTGTTGGCTTCCTTGATCGCAAGCTCTTCCTTGTTCGTGTCGACGACGAACATGATGTCCGGAAGGCCGCCCATGTCGCGAATTCCGCCCAGGCTCTTCTCGAGCTTGTCGCGCTCGCGCGTCAGCTGCAGCACTTCCTTCTTGGTGAGGCCGGCGGTGTCGCCCGACAGCTTCTCCTCGAGGCTCTTCAGCCGCTTGATCGAGTTGGAGATCGTCTTCCAGTTGGTCAGCATGCCGCCGAGCCAGCGGTGGTTGACGAAATGCTGGTTCGACGCCTGCGCCGCCTCGGCGATCGCGTCCTGCGCCTGTCGCTTGGTGCCAACGAACAGCACCTTGCCGCCGCGTGCAACGGTCTGCTGGACGAAGTCGAGCGCGCGCGCGAACAGCGGAACGCTTTGCGACAGGTCGATGATGTGCACCCCGTTGCGGTCGCCGAAGATGTACGGCTTCATCTTGGGATTCCAGCGGTGGGTTTGGTGGCCGAAATGCGCTCCGGCCTCGAGCAATTGCTGCATGGTGACGACCGTGGCCGCCATAATCTTTCTCCTTCCGGTTTTGCCTCAGCGGAGCCGATTGACTAGCCTTACGGCCAGCACCGGTATGTAAGCTCCGCCTGTGGGATGGGCGGCCAGTTAGCCGATGATGCTCGTCCTTTCAAGGGCTTGGAAGGCTGGCACGCACGGCGCTTGACAATTGAGAACAGATAGGGAACATTCTTTCGCCTCACCTGAGCAGTCTGCCTCAAACCGGAACAAATCATGTCCGGTTGGGTTTGGCGCTCTCAAGAAGGATGTGACGCGATGATTGCACCTTTGGGCACCCTCGCCTTTCTCGCCACCCTGTGGCTGCTCGTGGTTCTGGGTGCTTCAGTTCTTGAGGAAAGCGGCGCAAGGATCGCCGCTGCCCTGAAGGGCAAGCCGTCTGCCCGGCAGGTCGCCTTACCCGTTCGGGTGAGAACGCGCGCGCGCTTCCAGCGGCCTATGCGCGCGAGCCCGCGTTGGCGCGACGCCGCTTGACCCGGCTGTAGCTCCCAAGCGCGACCGGAATCATCGCCAGGTACAAAATCGCGACGATCAGCAGCGTGGTCCATGGCGCGGTGAGCAGCGCCGCGCCGAGAACCGCGACGCCCGCGAGCGCAAACAGCCGCCACTCGCGGCGTATCCGGATGGATGACCAGCTGTAGGTAGGCAGGCTCGAGATCATCAGCGCGGCGATGAACAGGGTCCAGGGCATGACGACGTACCACGACTGGAACCAGCCATTGCCCGTCACCAGCCATGCGAAGATCGGCACAAACGCGAGCCCCGCCCCGGCAGGAGCGGGTACCCCCGTATTGAAGCCCGCAGACTTGTGAGGCTGCTCGGCGGCATCGAGACGGGCGTTGAACCGCGCGAGCCGGAGCGCGCAGCAAACCGCCAGCGCGAGCGATGCAGTCCAGCCGAACTTCGGCGCTTCCTGCAACGACCAGAGGAACAGGATCAGCGCGGGCGCAGTGCCGAATGCGATATTGTCCGATAGAGAATCCAGCTCCGCCCCGAACTTGCTCTGGGCGCGCAGGAGGCGCGCGATGCGCCCGTCCATGCCGTCGAGGACTCCGGCAAGCACGATCGCGGCCAGCGCCTTTTCCCATTCCGTGCCGATCGCAAAGCGGACGCCGGTCAGCCCCAGGCACAGCGCCATTGCGGTGATCGCATTGGGGATCATCGCCCTGAACGGGATCCGCCGGGGACCCCCGTCTTCGTTCACTGGCTGACGCCCGTCAGCGTCGCGTCCACACCGACCTCGGCGAGCACCGTCTCGCCGGCGATCGTCCGTTGGCCAAGGAGGACTTTGGGGGAGGTTCCGGCCGGCAGGTAGACGTCGACCCGGCTCCCGAAGCGAATGAGCCCGATGCGTTGACCGGCCTCGACGACATCGCCTTCGCGAACGAAGGACATGATGCGCCTGGCCACGAGCCCAGCGATCTGGGTGATCGCAATCTTCAGCTCGTCCGATCCCTCGATCAAGAAATACTGCCGTTCATTGTCCTCGCTTGCCTTGTCGAGGTCAGCATTGACGAATTTCCCCGGCACATAGGCGATGCGTCGAATGCGTCCGGTAATGGGCGAGCGATTGATGTGGACGTCGAACACACTCATGAAAATCGAGACGCGCGTATATTCGCCATCGGCGAGACCGTCGCCGCCGCGAAGCTCGGGCGGAGGCGAGACCCGGGCGATCATCGTCACCAGTCCATCCGCGGGAGCGACGATAAGCCTGTCTCCGTGGGGTGTCGTTCGGACGGGATCGCGGAAGAAGGCGGCGACCCAGATGGTCAGGCCGACCAGCAGCCAACCCAGGAAATGATTCAGCCCCAGATAAACGACGAGAGTGACGAAGGCGGCTCCGACGACGAATTTGCGGCCTTCCGGATGGACGGAGGGAAAGCGCCATTTGACGGTGGTCGTCGGCAGCGGCGTGTCATGCTTGTCGAGTGCGGGCATTGTCGATCCCTTAGAATGCGCTTGGCAGCGGCACAACGGCGCGGTTGCTTGTCCCTGGCGCGCATCCTAATGCGCCGGCAAATCCCCGAAGACCGCAGGAAATGTGATGGCCAAGATCAAGGTGAAAAACCCCGTCGTCGAGCTCGACGGCGACGAGATGACTCGCATCATCTGGCAATGGATCCGCGAACGGCTGATCCAGCCCTATCTCGACGTTGAACTGCTATATTACGACCTGTCGGTCGAGAACCGCGACGCGACCGAGGACCAGGTCACGATCGACGCCGCCATTGCCATCAAGGAGCATGGCGTGGGCGTGAAATGCGCGACGATCACGCCGGACGAGGCCCGCGTCGAGGAATTCCACCTCAAGAAAATGTGGAAGTCGCCCAACGGCACCATCCGCAACATCCTCGGCGGCTGCATCTTCCGCGAGCCGATCGTGATCTCGAACGTGCCTCGACTGATCCCGGGCTGGACCGACCCGATCGTGGTTGGCCGTCACGCCTTCGGCGACCAATATCGCGCGACCGACTTCAAGGTGCCGGGGGCCGGCAAGCTGACGATGACGTGGGTCGGCGAAAATGGCGAGAAGCTGGAATTCGACGTATTCGACTTCCCCGGCTCCGGCGTCGCCATGGGCATGTACAACCTCGACGCGTCGATCCGTGATTTCTCCCATGCCTGCTTCAACTACAGCCTTGGCCGCAGCTGGCCGCTCTACCTCTCCACGAAGAACACGATCCTCAAGGCCTATGACGGCCGCTTCAAGGACATCTTCCAGGAGATTTACGACAAGGAGTACAAGGCGAAGTTCGAAGCTGCCGGCATCGAATATCAACACCGCCTTATCGACGACATGGTCGCGTCCGCGTTGAAGTGGAGCGGCAAGTTCGTCTGGGCCTGCAAGAATTACGACGGTGACGTCCAGTCGGACCAGGTCGCGCAGGGCTTCGGCTCACTGGGCCTGATGACCTCGGTTTTGATGACTCCCGACGGCAAGACGATCGAGGCTGAAGCCGCCCACGGCACCGTCACGCGCCACTACCGAATGCACCAGCAGGGCAAGGCGACCTCGACCAACCCGATCGCGTCGATCTTCGCCTGGACTGGGGGCCTCAAATATCGCGGCAAGTTCGACGCCACGCCCGAGGTCGTGCACTTTGCCGAGACGCTGGAACGCATCTGCGTCGAGACCGTCGAGGGCGGTCAGATGACGAAGGACCTCGCGATCCTGGTTGGGCCCGAGCAGCCGTGGCTTACGACCGAGCAGTTCTTTGAGGCGATCGTTAAGAATCTCGAGGCGGCGATGGCGTCGTCGAGGCCACGGGAGAGCGAACCCGCTCGCGCCTGACTCCGAGGCCGATGAACCGGCCCGGAATCCGCCTCAGGATCGGAAAGCGATCGAGCAATCGGATAGCCAGGGGCGCCTTGCGGATGGGCTCGCCCTGCTGAAGCAGCCTCCCGATGATCCGGTCCTGCGCCAGCTTCTGGAATTCCTGGATGACTCGCGTCGGAAGCATTCGGCGTTCCTGCACCTTGCGGAGCAGGGGATCGACCTTCTCACCGGCGGCGAGCGGCCCCGCCAGCGCATTCGCCGCAGCGACCGCGTCCTGGATCGCGAGGTTGATGCCGATCCCGCCGATGGGTGACATGGCATGGGCGGCATCGCCGATCGCCACCAGTCCGCGACGGTGCCAGCAGGTGAGGCGGTCGAGCTTTACCGTCAGAAGGTGGAGATCGGTGATCTCGTCGAGTTCGCTGAGATCGAGGTCGGGGGGCGCCGCAGCCTCGACTTCCTCGCGAATGGAATCGATCCCGCGTGCCTGATATTCGGCTGCCGCTCCCTTGGGGATCAGAAAAGCGCACTGCCAATAGGTGTCGCGGTCGATCAGGACGAGCAGGCGACCGCGCTCCACGTTGCCGCGCAATCCGCCCTTGCCGCCTTTCTTGGTCACTCGGAACCAGAATACGTCCATCGGCGCGCCGAGATCTTCGAGGGGGAGGACTTGTCGGGCCAACGACGTGCGGCCGTCCGCGGCAATCGTCAGCGCAGCGCGTAGCTCCTCGCCATCCTTAAGGCGGACTCCCGCTACCCTGCCCGCCTCCTCGACGAAGCTCTCGACCGGAGCCTCCATCCGCAAATGAAAGCCGGGAAACGCCTTCGCTTCTTCGCGAAGGAAATCGAGAAAGTCCCACTGCGGCATCAGCGCGATGAACGGCGCCGCAGTGTGGAGGTGCGACAAGTCGCCGATCGCCCATTCGCGCCCCGCTATCCGCAACTCCGCGGCGCTGACCTTGTTGAGCGGCCGCTTGAGGAAGCGATCGAGCATCCCGAGCTGGTCAAGGATCTCCATGGTCGACGGGTGGACCGTGTCGCCGCGGAAATCGCGAAAGAAGTCCGCGTGCTTCTCCAGCACGATGACGTTGCAGCCAGCCCGCGCGAACAACAGTCCCGCCATCATTCCGGCAGGTCCGCCTCCGACGAGGATGAGGTCGAATTCCGACGTCATGACGTCAGCCTCTACCGCCGTTCATCCGAAAAGGGCAAAGAACCCGGATGGAAGGCGAATTCGCCAAGTCCGGCTTCAGCGACGCCCTGGTCATCCTCGGTGCCGCCGGGATCGTCATCCCGGCGTTTGCGCGCGTGAAGATCAGCCCGATCATCGGCTTCATCCTGATCGGGGTCCTGGTCGGTCCGGCATGCCTCGGCGGGATGTCTGCCGCTCACCCATGGCTGCACTATGTGACCATCTCCAACCCGCAAGCGGTGAAGCCGTTCGCGGAGCTTGGTATCGTTCTCTTGCTGTTTTCCGCCGGACTGCACATCAACTTCCGCCGGCTGCGCAATATGCGCGGAGCGGTCTTCGGCATCGGCAGCGCAGAGTTGGTCGGCTGTGCGCTGCTGATTGGCATGGGGCTGTACCTCGCCGAATATTCCGTGCAGGCGGCAGTCGCGCTCGGCCTGGCGCTGGCGCTCTCCTCGACCGCGCTGGTGCTTCCGATCTCGGGAGTCGAGGGCCCGGTCGGCAGGACTGCCTTCGCCATGCTTCTTTTCGAGGATCTGGCGCTGGTGCCGATGCTGTTCGCGATCGAGCTGATCGGCGGACACGGCGAGGCGAGCGGGCTCATCAGGGCGGCGGTGCTGGGCGTGGGGGTCGTCGCGGCGATGCTCATCATCGGCCGGTTCCTCCTTGCGGCGCTGTTCGCGCAGGCGGCGCGGACCAAGAGCCCGGAGCTTTTCCTCGCCATCAGCCTGCTGACCGTCATCCTCGCCAGCCTTGCGACGCAGGCGGCAGGGCTTTCGCCGATCCTGGGCGCGCTGATTGCCGGAATCCTGATTGCCGAGACCGAATATCATGCGGAGGTCGAAGCGATCACGGCGCCGCTCGCCGGCCTTGCGCTCGGCATCTTCCTGATCGCGGTCGGAATGCGCATCGACCTTGGCGAGCTCGTTCGCCAGTGGCCGCTGATCCTCGGTGCCGCTGCGGCGGTGTTGGCGGTCAAGGCGGCCGTCACGACTGTGCTGGTCACGGCCGCGGGAGTTCGCGTCGGCACGGCGGTCGAAATCGGCGTGATGATGGCAAGTCCATCCGAGACCAGCCTGATCCTGTTTTCTGCCGCCGCCGGTGCCGGGCTGCTCTCTGCCTCCGTCGCGGGATTCTGGACGACGGTTACTGCGGTCGGGCTCACCGTAACGCCGATTCTCGCCGCCGTGGGCAAGAGGATGGGCCGCAGCGTCGAGCGATCGGCGGAAACGAAAGCGCAGGATATTTCAGGTGCCGGACGGACGGTCATATTCGGATTCGGCCGTGTGGGGCGCGTCGTCGCTGACATGCTTCGCGAGCATGACAAGCGCTACCTCGCCGTCGACAGCGACGTCGATGCGGTGCGACAGGCGCAAGAGGCCGGCTACGACGTCATCTTCGGAGACGTCTCGCGGCCCGAGCTTGCGGACCGCCTCCAGCTCGGCCACGCCGCCGCGCTGGTCCTGACGATGGACGATCCCGTGCAGGTCGCTCGCATCGCCCATCGCGTTCGCGGCTGGGTACCCAATCTGCCGATCATTGCCCGCGCCCGCGACACGCAGCACGCCGCTCGCCTCTACAAGGCCGGAGTGACCGATGCCGTCCCCGAAACGCTAGAGGCGTCGTTGCAGCTGTCGGAGGCCGTGCTTGTCGATGTCGGCCTTGCAATGGGCCCCGTGATCGCGAGCATTCACGAAAAGCGCGACCAGCTGCGCGCGCAAATCAGGGCGGAAGCTGAGCTTGAGGACCTGCCGCGCCGTCTCGGTCACCGCGGGGCGCGTGAGAGTCAGTCTTCTTCGGTGGGCTCGAAACGCAGCACGCCGGCGACATAGGTCTTATGCTCAGCATTGTCGGCCGGGTGCCGGCTTCCGTCGAACACGATCACCTCGCGAAAGTCGAAGGGCGACAGACCTTCGAGGCAAGCGACATTGACGCCGAGCTGGTTCGGGTTCGAGCGGCGCTTGTGGTGCGTATAAATGCCGCAGACCGAGCAGAAATGATGCTCCGCGGACTTCGTGTTGAAGCGATAAGTCGCAAGCCTGTCCTCGCCCTGCGTGATCCGGAGCGCGTCGGGCGTCGAGGTCACCGCCACTGCCCCGCGCATCCGGCAGATCGAGCAGGTGCAACGGCGCGCTGAGGCGAAGCCCTCCGTGAGCGTGACGGCGAACTGCACGCCGCCACAATGGCACGCGCCCTTGAGGGTTACGGGTTCGCTGGAAGCAGCGGCAATCAAGCGGCAATCTTCTCGAGGGCGTCCTTGACTGCATCGAGCGCTTCCCTGGCCTTCGACCCGTCGGGTCCACCGCCCTGCGCCATGTCGGGACGGCCCCCGCCACCCTGACCGCCAAGAGTCGCGACCGCCGCCTTCACGAGATCAACTGCGCTCACCTGGCCGGCGAGGTCGTCGGTAACGCCGACAGCGACGCTGGCGCGACCTTCGTTGACGGCGACGAGAGCGCAGATCCCTGATCCCAGGCGTTTCTTCATTTCGTCAACAGCGGCTCGTAACCCCTTGGGATCGACGCCTTCTACGACCTGACCCAGGAACTTATAACCATTCACCTGCTCTGGCGCACGGCTGTCTGCCTTGCTGGCCCCTCCGCCCATCGCGAGTTGCTTCTTCGCATCGGCAAGCTCGCGCTCCAGACGCTTTCGCTCCTCGACAAGCGACGCGATCCGCGCAGGCACCTCGTCGGGAGCGGATTTCAGAGTTGCAGCCGCCTCCCGCAACTTCAACTCGCGATCTGACAGCCATTTGCGCGCCGCTTCGCCGGTGAGCGCTTCGATTCGCCGGACTCCCGCGGAAACGGCGCTCTCGGAGATAATCTTGAGCAGCTGGATGTCGCCGAGCGCCCGCACGTGCGTGCCGCCGCACAGTTCGACCGAATAATCGGCATCGGTATCGCGGCCCATCGAGAGCACACGCACTTCGTCGCCGTACTTCTCGCCGAATAGCGCCATGGCACCCGCGGAAATCGCTTCGTCGGGAGTCATCAGGCGCGTCGCGACCGGCTCGTTGCCCCGGATCTGCGCGTTCACCTCAGCCTCGACCGCCTCGATCTCCTCTCGGGTCAGGGCCTTCGGGTGCGAAAAGTCGAAGCGGAAATAGTTGGGCGCGACCAGGCTGCCCTTCTGCGTAACGTGCGTGCCGAGGTGCCGGCGAAGAGCCGCATGAAGGAGGTGAGTAGCGCTATGGTTGGCGCGGACGCGATTGCGGCGTTCACTATCGACCTTTTGATGCACCGTGTCGCCGACCGAAAGCTCGCCGGCGACGATCTTCGTCCGAAGCACGTGCAGCTTGCCAAGCGGCTTTAGCGTGTCCTCGACGTCGCCAACGAAGCCTTTGAGATTGGTCAGCTTTCCTTCATCGCCAATTTGTCCACCGCTCTCGCCGTAGAATGGCGTCTGGTTGAGCAGGACCTCGACGGTCTGTCCGATCTCCGCGTCTTTCGCGCGCGCACCCTGGTTGACGATTGCGAGCACGACGCCCTCGCCTTCGTCTCCTGAGTAGCCCGTAAACTCGGTCGCTCCATATTCCTCTACAAGATCAAACCAGACATCCTCGTTCGCCTTCGCGCCTGAGCCCTTCCAGGCCGCGCGAGCCGCGGCCTTTTGCGCCGCCATTGAGGTGTCGAAGCCTTCGCGGTCGACGTTGAGGCCCCTCGCCCGCAATGCGTCCTCGGTGAGATCGTAAGGGAAACCGTAGGTGTCGTAGAGTTTGAACGCCGTCTCGCCAGACAGCGTGCCGCCTTCGGCCAGGTCGGCGGTCGCTTCATCGAGCAGGCGAAGGCCGGTCGCGAGCGTCTGCCTAAACCGCGTTTCCTCCTGTTGCAGCGTCGCCTCGATCAGCGGCTGAGCTCGGACCAATTCAGGATAGGCAGCGCCCATCTCCGCGACGAGCGCCGGGACAAGCCGCCACATCAGCGGCTCCTTCGAGCCAAGCAGGTGAGCGTGGCGCATCGCTCGCCGCATGATGCGGCGGACGACATAGCCCCTGCCCTCGTTCGCCGGCAGCACTCCGTCCGCCACCAGGAAGCCGCTCGCGCGCAGGTGATCGGCGATCACACGGTGGCTCGCCTCTTGCTCGCCCTCAGCCTTGGTGCGCGTCAGCTCCTCGCTAGCGTGAATGAGCGCCTTGAAGGTATCTGTATCGTAATTGTCGGGCGTGCCCTGGAGAACTGCCGCGATCCGCTCAAGGCCCATGCCAGTGTCGATGCTCTTCTTCGGCAGCTCTGAGACGATTTCGTTGGCCGCCTGCTCGAACTGCATGAAGACGAGGTTCCAGACCTCGACGAAGCGGTCGCCGTCCTCGTCGGGGCTTCCCGGTGGGCCACCCGGAATATGCTCTCCATGGTCGTAGAAGATTTCAGAGCAGGGGCCGCACGGACCGTCGTCGCCCATCGCCCAGAAATTGTCCTTCGTGGGGATGCGGATGATGCGGCTCTCCGGAAGGCCGGAAATCTTCTTCCAGAGCTCGAAAGCTTCGTCGTCCGTGTGATAGACGGTCGCCGTCAACCGGTCCGCGCTCAGTCCCCACTCCTTGGTCAGCAGATTCCAGGCGAGCTCGATCGCGCGATCTTTGAAATAGTCGCCGAACGAGAAATTCCCGAGCATTTCGAAGAACGTATGATGGCGGGCGGTATAGCCGACATTGTCGAGGTCGTTGTGTTTCCCGCCAGCCCGGACGCACTTCTGCGAGCTGGCCGCTGTCGAATAAGGGCGGCTTTCGAGGCCGGTGAACACGTTCTTGAACGGCACCATGCCAGCGTTGACGAACATCAGGGTCGGATCGTTGTGGGGCACCAGAGGCGCGGAAGCGACACGCGCGTGGCCGTTCTTCTCGAAAAAATCGAGGAAGGAGCGGCGGATATCGTTCGTCGAGCTCATGTCACGGCGATGTAAATGTTGTGCTGCAGTGCGGCAAGGAGCGCGCCTTTTCCAAAGCGGCGCTTTTGGCTAGTCGGGTGGAGGCATAGCGTTGAGGGGGCATTCGGCGTGATCCGGTCTTTAGGCAGCCTCACCCAGATCGTGAACCGCAAGAGCGTCGTCATCAGCGCGCTTGCGGTTGTGTCGACCTGGGTTTGCCTCAGGTTGGGCATAAAGGCCGATTTCACGTTGACCCTGATCGCGACCGCGATCGTTTTCCCGCTCGTCTTCTCGATTGGCACTGCTTACGCCCGGCGCGAGAAGGCGCTGGAGGAATATGGCGCGCTGAAAGCAAGCGGCCGCTCGCTCTATCTCGCGTCGCGCGATTGGGTCCCCCACCATGATCCTCACCGTGATGAAAACCTGAAATCTGCGCTTACCGAGCTGCTCGCCGCGATGCGCGATATGTTCAAGGGACCGCTCAAGGATGCGCAGCCGCATGAAGAGCGGGCCTATGAGGCTTTTTCCCGCCTTTCCGAGTTCGTGACGAAGATGCGTGCCGAGGATCTGGCGGCGACTGAGTGCTCGCGGCTCAACCAATATATCGGGCGGATGATCGTCGCCTTCGAGAACACCCGCAACATCTACGAATACCGGACGCCGAGGAGCCTTCGCGCGTTCAGCGACTTCTTCATCCTGCTGCTGCCCATCATCTACGGTCCCTATTTCGCATTCCAGGCGCAGCAGTTCAGGGTCGAGCTCTTCTTCGTCATGCCGGTGCTATTCACATTGATCCTGGTCGGATTGTCGAACATCCAGGACAATCTGGAAAATCCATTCGACCAGATCGGCGTCGACGACGTCGCCATCGATCCCGACCGGTTCATCGCAAGCCTCGACATGGGCTTGTCGCCGCAAGATCAGCCCGGCAAGAGCCGCTGAGTGGCGAAACGCAAATCGACAGTGCCGCGATACAAGCGGCGGAGGCCTCGTGGCTCATTCTTACGTCGGCTTATCGGCTGGATCGTCAAGACGATCATCGCCCTTTTCCTGATCTCCATTCTGTGGGTGCTGGCATATCGCTTCGTGAACCCGCCAATCACCTTCAACATGATCGGGGACCTCGTTCATGGCCGGGGCGCGCACAAGGGCTGGATGCCGATCGGTAAGATCGACCGAGACATGGTTCGGGCGTCGATCGCAGCGGAAGACAGTAAGTTTTGTTCGCATCACGGCTTCGACTTCGAAGCCATTGAAGATGCAATGAAACGTAATGCATCCGGCGGCCACATCCGAGGTGGATCGACGATCAGTCAGCAAACCGCGAAAAACGCGTTCCTGTGGAACGGCGGGGGTTACGCACGCAAAGGCGTCGAGGCGTGGTTCACCTTCCTCATCGAGCATCTGTGGGGCAAGCGACGCATCATGGAGGTCTATCTCAACGTCGGCGAGACGGGGATCGGCACCTATGGCGTCAATGCCGGGTCGCAGCGCTATTTCGGCCACGACGCCAGTGCGATGAGCGCGACCGAAGCGGCGCGGATCGCAGCCGTCCTGCCCCTGCCCAAGCAGCGCGGCGCGATTGCACCCAAGGGTTTTACCCGCCGTTACGGCAACACCATCGCCGCCCGAATCTCAGTCGTCGCCCGCGACGGTCTCGATGCTTGCATCTACGAGGGCGCCGCTGCACCGGTAAACAAGGCCCCTCCGGCGGTCGCCAAGCAGCCGCGTCCGCTGCCAGGCGAGGAATATGAGAGCACGAAGGAGCTTCCTCCGGTCGAGAGTGTCGTGAGCGAGCCTCCGCCTTCAACCGAACCCGCAGCGCCGCAACCGGCGGTTCCGGAAACGAACGACGCTGCTCCGCCGCCCGAACAGCCGCAGGAGCCGACGAACACGCTTTGATCGGGACGCGGCGAACGGTGTCTTGAGAGCGTCTATGACAGGAACGGCGCCGGTCCGTGCCCGTTGAGCCAGGGACATTCCAGCCAAGGAGGAGTTCATGGCAACGCGTACCCAAACCCGCGCATCAAATCGCGGCTCGAGCGACAACCGCAGCGCATTTTCGTGGAGCGAAGGCGCCGGCCCTGTCCTCGCCGCCGCGCTCGGCGGGGCCGCGATCGGCTTTGCCGCCAATTACGGCCGCAAGTTCATCACGCAGGCGGTCTCAGGCCTTTCCGGCGATTGGGACGAGGTGCTTGCGACCGAGCATGACCTGACGCTCGCGGTATTCGACAAGATGCTCGCGACGGATTCGACCCAGACGTGGAAGCGGAGCATGCTTCTGATGCAGCTTACCCACATGCTCGACAAGCATGCCCACGAAGAGGAGATGGTCGTCTATCCGGCACTCCGCGAGGCCGGCCAGGCGGCCGAAGCCGACCAGCTCAACGGCGAGCATGGCTATATCAAGACCTTCCTCTACGAGCTCGGCCAGATGGGCCCAGACAGCGGAACGTGGCTCGAAAAGGTACGCGAATTCCGTGCCTTGGTCGCCGGACATGCGAAGATGGAAGAGGAGCAGGTTTTCCCCGCCTTCAAGCGCGGCCTCGACGACGAACAGAATGCGAAGATCACCTCGCTCGTGAACAAGGATGGCTTCTGGCAGGCCTGACGCCCGAAGCCTCAGCCGACTAACGCGAGCTTCGGCGGCTCTTGGGCTGAAAGGTCGACTGCCCCCCCTCCCGCGATGCGCTCGATGCGGGCCGCGAGCTCCGCGTCGAGCGCATAGTCGCGCCCGGCCACGACGATCGCTTCGCCGCCCGACACGAGGGATAGGTCGAACCGCAGCGTCCCGTTTGAACCCCGCGCATCCGCCAGCTCGGCAGCCAGTCGCGCGATGCTTGCCAAATCGGGAACGCGCACGGTCATTTGCAGCCGAGTGCGCTTCGCGAGGTCGTTTAGCGGCTGGATCCGCTTGATCGTCACTCGAGGGGTCTCGTCGCCGGCACGACGATCGAGCTCGACCGTCAGCAGGCCGCACTGGCCGGCCTTCGCAGCCGCTTCGAGCGGCGCCGTCGCTTCATCGTCGAAGGCGGTCGCGACGAACTGTCCCGAGCTGTCGCTGAGAGTCGCCATCATATAGCGGCGGCCGCGGGCCGATGTGCGCCAGCGCGTCTCCTCGACGAGCCCCGCCATCGTCGCGCCGACGCGCTCACCTTCGGCGATTCGTACCTCCGCCAGCTCCGCGAATGTCTTCACCTTGTGGGCTGCAAGCAGGTGCTTCGCAGCGTCGACGGGGTGGGCTGAGAAATAGAAGCCGAAAGCATCCCGCTCGGCGGCCATGCGCTGCGCAAGTGTCCACGACACCTCACGCGGAAGTCGGATCGGAGCCGCTTCCGCCGTATTGACACCGAACAGGCCCGCCTGCCCTGTCTCCCTCTGTTCGTGAGCGCTTGCCGCGTGCGCAAGGATGGTCTCGGCGCCCGCGAAAACCGACGCGCGCTCGGGCTTGATGCTGTCGAAGGCTCCGGCGGCCGCAAGGCTTTCCAGCTGGCGCCGGTTGAGGAGGCGTGGGTCGATCCGCGCGGCGAAGTCCTCGAGGCTGGCAAACGGCCCTCCCCGTTCGCGCTCCTCGACCAGCGCCTCCATAGCCTTTTCGCCAACACCCTTCAGTGCGCCTAGGGCATAGCGAACAGCGCCGTTCTCGACCGTGAAGTGCGCGTGGCTGGCATTGACGTCAGGCGGCAGGCACTCGACCCCACCGCGGCGCATGTCCTCGACGAAGGTGCTGAGCTTGTCGGTGAGCGCCAGGTCGAAGCTCATCGAGGCCGCGTAGAATTCGGCGCGGTGGTGCGCCTTCAGCCACGCCGTATGGTAAGCGACAAGGGCATATGCCGCGGCGTGGCTCTTGTTGAAGCCATAGCCGGCGAACTTGTCGATCAAGTCGAACAGCTCGTTCGCTTTGACAGCGGGGATCTGGTTGTGCTCCGCGCAGCCTTCTACGAAGCGGGCGCGCTGGGCATCCATTTCCGACTTGATCTTCTTGCCCATGGCCCGGCGCAGCAAATCCGCTTCACCTAGCGAGTAGCCGGCGAGGAGCTGCGCGGCCTGCATCACCTGCTCCTGGTAGACGAAGATCCCGTAGGTCTCCGAGAGAATGCCTTCGAGGCGCGGATGCGGATAATCGAGCGCCACTCGACCGTTTTTGCGGTCGCCGAACAGCGGGATGTTGTCCATCGGGCCGGGCCGGTAGAGCGCGACAAGCGCGATGATGTCGCCAAATGTCGTCGGTCGGATGGCGGCAAGCGTCCGTCGCATCCCCTCAGATTCGAGCTGGAACACGCCCACGGCGTCGCCACACTGAATGAGGTCGTAGACCGCTGGGTCGTCCCACGGCAACGCGCTGAAGTCGATCTCGATGCCCTGCTCGGCAAGGAGCCGCTGGCCTTCCTTTAGGACGGACAAGGTCTTGAGGCCGAGGAAGTCGAACTTCACCAGCCCCGCGGCCTCGACATATTTCATGTCGAATTGCGTCACCGGCGTATCCGAACGGGGGTCGCGGTAGAGTGGGACAAGCTCGTCGAGGGGACGATCGCCGATCACCACGCCCGCGGCGTGCGTCGAAGCGTGCCGAGGTAGGCCTTCCAGCTTCATGGCGAGATCGAACAGCCGCTTGACGTCCGGGTCCCTGTACTCGGCGGCAACCTCGGGAACGCCATTGAGCGAGCGCTCCAGCGTCCACGGATCCGTCGGATGGTTGGGAATGAGCTTCGCCAGCCTATCGACCTGGCCGTACGGCATCTGAAGCACTCGGCCCGTGTCCTTGAGCACCGCCCTCGCCTTCAGCCGTCCGAAAGTGATGATCTGTGCCACCTTGTCGCGTCCGTATTTGCGCTGAACGTAGGCGATGACCTTGTCGCGATGGGTTTCGCAGAAGTCGATGTCGAAGTCCGGCATCGACACGCGCTCGGGGTTCAGAAAGCGCTCGAACAGCAGGCCCAGCGCGATCGGATCGAGGTCTGTGATGGTGAGCGACCAGGCGACGACCGAACCTGCGCCCGAACCGCGGCCCGGACCGACCGGAATATCGTTCGCTTTGGCCCATTTGATAAAGTCGGCGACGATCAGGAAGTATCCGGCGAATCCCATACCGGTGATGACATCAAGCTCATAATCGAGCCGCTCGCGATAGACGGCTCTCTCTTCCTCAGGACGCGCTGCGAGCCGCCGTTCGAGACCCGAATGAGCATCCGCCTTCAGCTGCTCATCCTCGTCCTCGCCGAGCCGAGGCAGGATCGGCTTGCGTTGCGGTGCCGCGACCGCGCATCGCTGCGCGATAACGGCAGTATTGGCGAGCGCTTCGGGCAGGTCGGCGAATAGCTCCGTCATGGCCGCGCCGTCCTTCAGCCATGCGTCGGCCGAGGAGCTCACGCGCTCGCCGCTTTCCACATAAGCCGAGTTCGCGATGCAAAGCATCGCATCGTGCGCAGCGTGAAACGACGGGTCCGCATAGGCAGCAGGGTTTGTCGCGGCGAGCGGAAGGTCCCGCGAATAAGCGAGCTCGATCAAGGCCGGTTCGGCGCTCTCCTCGACCGGGTCGTGCCTGCGCGCGATCTCGACGTAGAGGCGTCCTGGGAACAGCTCCTGAAGCCGATCGAGATAGGCTTCGGCCTTCACGTTCTGACCGTCGGCGAGGAGCCTTGCCAGACCACCCTCCGCGCCGGCGGTCAGTGCAATCAGCCCCTCCGAATGTGCCTCGATTTTGGCGAATTCGACGTGCGGTTCCTGCTCGATCGGGCGATCGAGATGTGCCGAAGAGACCAGCTTGCAGAGATTCGCATAGCCCTGCTCATCCTTCGCGAGCAGGACAAGCCAATCAATGGCGGCTTGTCCGCCAAGCGCCGGCGGCCGGGCGACCGCGAGCATCGCTCCGACGATCGGCTGAACGCCCTTGGCAACACAGGCGTCGCTGAATGGCATGACTCCGTAGAGACCGTTGCGGTCGGTGACGGCGATTGCCGGAAAACCGAGCTTCGCCGCTCGGTCGGCAACGGTCTTCGGCTCCATCGCCCCTTCGAGCATCGTGAAGGACGAGAAGACGCGAAGCGGAACGTAGGGCTGATTCACAGCGCGATTATGGGCTTTCAGGATGCTCCGACAAGGAAGCGGGCGAACTTATCCACCACTATCGGGGCGGCTGCCAGCGCCCGTCCATGATGTCCCGGATTTCGCGCATGCGCCCGACATAGGCGTCGGCGACGCACGACCGGTTCGGGCAGCGGTCGCGATAAGCAAGGAAGCGGTCACGGGTCCGCTGCAACACCGTTTTCTCCTCGGGCGATGCGGACTCGATGGCGCGACCGTATTGCGTCGCCATGTTTACATCGAGCGCGGCGAGCCCGTTGTCGGAGCAGACGGCGATCTCGCCTTTCGATCTCGCGTTTGCGCAATTGAAGCTCGGCCGGCCGGCATAGCTCGTCTTCGGTCCGATTTCCTTGTTGGCGGACTCCGATGCAGCGACATTCTCCTGCGGCATCTCGGTCGCATTTTGCTCGGGCGGCGAAAGCGGCGCCGACTGCGATTCGTTGAGGCGCGCAAGAGTCGCCAGCGGAGTGACGATCGGATCCGCGTTACGCAGCAGGACGACATTGCCGCTGCCATCAGTTGCGGCCTCGATGGTGTAGTCGACGTCTGCGCTCAGCGTGTGCCGCCCGCCTACCACGGCGACACCGGGCGGAAGGTCGAGAGAGAGCGAACCGGAGCAATTGACCGCGCCCGTTGCCGAATCCTGGCTTTCCATCACCGGATTTTCCATCCGGATGATGGAATAGCCGGACAGTTGGTCGAACTCCGCCTGGTCGCTGCCACGCATCTGCGCGGCGCGCCGAAAGAGGTCGCGCTTGATCAGATCGTAGGTCTGCTTGCTGGAGCAGAGCTTCTCCGGCGCCGGAGGACTGGTCTGTTGCGCGGTCGGGCCCATTTCGTTCTGGGTGAGTTTGTCCTGGTCGGCGTTCCGGCCGGTCGCGAAATAAGCGACCAGGATGACCAGCAGTATGAGGCCGCCAATCAGCGCGAGCGTAGTCCAGTTGGGAGTGCGCACAGATCGTTGAACGACGCTGGGGCGCTCCGGCTCCACTATTCGAGACGTCCTTCGTGCAGCCGAACGACGCGGTCCATCTTCGCGGCAAGCCGCTCGTTGTGAGTCGCGATAAGCGCGGCGCTTCCCTCGCCGCGAACGAGGTTCAGAAACTCGTTCAGCACTCCGTCGGCGGTATGCTCGTCGAGATTGCCGGTCGGCTCGTCGGCGAGCACCAGCGGGGGTTTGTTGGCAAGCGCGCGCGCCACTGCCACGCGCTGCTGCTCGCCTCCGGACAACTTCGAGGGGCGATGGTCGAGGCGGTTGGAGAGTCCGAGTGCACCGAGAAGCTGTTCGGCCCGTTCGCGGGCAGGCGCCGGCTCAGCCCCGCTGACCAGCTGAGGAAGGACGACATTCTCGACCGCGTTGAATTCGGGCAGCAGGTGGTGGAATTGGTAGACAAAACCCAGCAGGTCACGGCGCAGCCGCGTGCGGCCATCGTCGTCAAGCTCGGCTGCCTCCTCGCCTTTCAAGCGGATCGAGCCCTCGAAGCCGCCCTCGAGCAGGCCCACGGCTTGCAGCAGCGTGGACTTACCGGATCCTGAAGGCCCCAGCAGGGCGACAATCTCGCCCGGCTCGATCACGAGGTCGACGCCGCGAAGCACCTCGATCGTCACCTCGCCTTGCGTAAAGCTGCGCTTGAGATCGCGGGTGGCGAGAACCGGCTCACTCATAGCGAAGCACCTGGACCGGATCTGTGCTCGCGGCCTTGTAGGCCGGATAAAGCGTCGCCAGGAATGACAGGACCAGCGCAGTCAGCACGATCAGCGCGACTTCGAACGGATCCGTCTTGGCCGGCAGGTCGGTGAGCATGCGCACCGACGGGTCCCACAGGTTTGCGCCGGTGAGCGCCTGAATCGCATTCACCACGTCCTGGCGGAAGTGCAGAAACAAGGCCCCGAGGATGATCCCGAGAACGATCCCGAGCGTGCCAATCGTCACTCCGACGGTCATGAACACCTTCATCATCCCGCGCCGGCTTGCGCCCATCGTTCGCAGAATGGCGATGTCTCGTGTCTTCGCGCGGACGAGCATGATTAGGGAGGAGAGAATATTGAACACAGCGACCAGAACGATCAGAGAGAGCACAACGAACATGGCGACGCGCTCGACCTCGAGCGCCTGGAACAGCGCCGAGTTCATCTGCTTCCAATTGACCATCACCGCCCTGCCCTGAATGAGCTTCTGGAGCGGAGCGACGATCTGATCGACCTTGTCGGGGTCGTTCGTCTGGAGCTCGATCATTCCGACCTGGTCGCCCATCAGGAGCAGCTGCTGGGCATCCTGCATCGGCATGACGACGAAGATCTTGTCGTAATCCTCGACGCCGATCTCGAACACCGCTCCGACCGTGTAGGTGACTTCTCGGGGAACGGTCCCGACTACCGTCGATCGGCCTTCGGGATTCCACAGGGTAATCTGGCTTCCAGGATAAGCGCCGAGCTGGTTGGCGAGGACCGACCCGATCGCAACGCGATTGCTGCCCGGAACGATCGACTTGATGTCGCCGGCAAGGATGTTGCCGGTGATCGTCTTGTTCTCGCGGATGTCCTCGATCCGCATTCCGCGCACGAGAACGCCTTCGAAGCGTCCGTTTGCAGTGGCCATCAGCGGCGTTTCAATGAGCGGCAGCGCGGAGGTAACCCCGGGAGTGTTCTTCGCCGCCACGGCGATCCGCTGCCAGTCGTCGATGCGTCCGTCATAGCCCTGCACGACCGCATGGCCGTTGAGGCCGACGATCTTGTCGAACAGCTCCGCCCGGAAGCCGTTCATCACGCTCATGACGATGATCAGCGCCGCAACGCCCAGCGCGACCGCGATGAGGCTGATGCTGGCGACGAGGAAGATGAAGCCCTCGCCCTTCCCCGGCAGCAGGTAGCGGCGAGTGAGCATCCGCTCCGCGCGGTTGAGGATCATAGGGCCGGATCCGCGGGTGTCGCCGAGTTTCCGACCATCGGAATCATGGTCGAGATGACTTCGACGGCGCGGTCGACCGGGATGAGCTCGCGCTTGCCGGTCTTCCGGTGCTTCGTTTCGATCATGCCCTCAGCGACCGATTTCGGGCCGACGATGAACTGCCAGGGCAGCCCGATGACCTCCACCGACCCGAGCTTCACTCCGCCCCGTTCGTCGCGATCATCGTAAAGGGCGATGTCGCCGAACTGCTGGAGCTTCGCGTAGAGGTCGTCGGCGACGGCCGTGCAAGCAGGATCGTCATGGCGCATGTTCACCACGCCGATCAGCCACGGCGCAATCGACTCGGGCCAGACGATCCCGGCCTCATCGTGGCTCGCCTCGATGACGGCGCCGACTAGCCGCGACACTCCGACACCATAGCTGCCCATCATCGGGGTCACCGGAGTGCCGTCGGGACCTGAGACCTTGAGGCCCATGGCGGCGGAATATTTGTCGCCGAAATAAAAGATGTGGCCGACCTCGATCCCGCGGCCGGTACGGCGGCTCTCTTCCGGAAGCACTTCCCACTTCGCGACATCGTGGGTCTCATCGGTCGCCGCATAGGTGGAGTTCACCCGGTCGAAGAGACCCTGGAGGCCCGCTTCGTCGCCATATTTGAGGTCGGCCTGGTTCCAGTCGAACTGTTCGTACGCCGAGTCGTAGAACACCTCGCTCTCGCCCGTCGGAGCAAGAACGATGAACTCGTGGCTGAGGTCGCCGCCGATGGGGCCCGAAGCCGCCTTCATCGGCACCGCCCGAATTCCCATCCGCTGGAAGGTCCGCAGATAAGCGAGCATCTGCGTGTAGTAGCTCTGCCTGGCACCGGCCTCGTCGAGGTCGAAGCTGTAGGCGTCCTTCATGAGGAACTCGCGGCCGCGCATGACACCGAAGCGGGGTCGCACCTCGTCCCTGAACTTCCACTGGATGTGATAGAGCGTGCGCGGAAGGTCGCGGTAGCTCTTCACCTCGTCCCGGAAGAGCATGGTGATCATCTCTTCATTGGTCGGCCCGTAGAGCATCTCGCGGTCGTGCCGGTCGCGGATTCGAAGCATCTCGGGGCCGTAAGCGTCGTAGCGCCCGCTCTCTCGCCACAGCTCGGCCGACTGCAAAGTCGGCATCAACAGCTCCTGCGCGCCCGCGCGGTCCTGCTCCTCGCGAACGATCTGCTCGATCTTCTTGAGCACGCGAAAGCCGAGCGGCAGCCACGCATAAATGCCGGCAGCGGTCTGGCGCACGAGCCCCGCGCGAAGCATAAGCTTGTGGCTGACGATCTGGGCGTCGGCGGGACTCTCCTTGAGGACAGGCAGGAATGCTCGGGACCAGCGCATGGGGCCGGGCTGTAGGGTCGCAGCCGGAGACGCGCAACCGGACCCGGCTTGACTTTGGACATGTGGCCGCACCGACACAGCCCCGTCGGAAATGCAACTTGCATCAATTCGCCGCGTGACAGCGGTTTGGCGCCGTCCTAGTCAGTGCGCGTCCGAACGAGCTGGCCCTTGGGTCGGGTTCGGGTGGCGGCCGGGATGTCGCGAGCGCTCGCACTGGGGAGTGAGACGATCGCGGCCTGGGGACTCTCGCCGCGACACATCCAAGGGGGCTGACGAGCAATCGTCACGCAGGACGCCCGGATCGCTAGCCGATCCGGGCGTTTGCTTTCTATGCTATTCGCCTCGTGTGATGCCGAGGTCCCAGAATGAGCGAGAGTGAAAAGCGTCCCCGTACCAAGCTCGTCGAGGGAGGGCGGCGCAAGGAATGGCGCGGCCGCCTCGTCAATCCGCCGGTCGAGCGCGCATCGACGCTCCTGTTCGACAGCGTCGACGAACTTGGCGCTTCTCGTCCAAGCCTTGGCACCTATCGCTACGGGCTGCAGGGCACGGCAACGCAGTGGGCGCTCGCCGACGCGCTGACGCAATTGGAGCCGGGTGCGGCGGGAACCGCGCTCTATTGTTCGGGCCTGGCGGCGATCACGGCGCCGCTGCTCGCAGTGCTCGAGCCGGGCGACGAATTGCTCGCACCTGACAGCGTCTACGGACCGACGCGCCGCTTTTGCGACACCTTTCTCAAGCGCTACGGCGTGGCCACGCGCTACTACGATCCGCTCATAGGCAGCGGAATCGCGGGGCTGATCGGCGACAAGACTCGCGCAATCCTGCTCGAAAGCCCCGGATCGCTGACCATGGAGGTTCAGGACGTTCCCGGCATTTGCACCATCGCGCGCGAGCGCTCGGTCATCACCCTGCTCGACAATACCTGGGCGACGCCGCTTCTTTTCCCGGCGATTGCAGCAGGCGTCGACATCAGCATCCTCGCCGCGACCAAATATGTCGGCGGCCATGCCGACGTGATGCTCGGCACGGCTACGGCGACCGCCGAGCATTACGGCCGGCTGCAGGAAATCAGCTGGGACCTCGGCCATTGCGTGTCGCCCGATGACGCGTGGCTCGGCTCGCGCGGGCTGAGGACGATGGCGGTTCGGCTGAGGCAGCATGAAGAGAGTGCGTTGAAAATCGCCGAATGGCTGAAGGGGCAGCCGCAAGTCGGTCGGGTACTCCACCCCGCCCTCCCGGACTGTCCCGGCCACGAGCTATGGAAGCGCGACTTCAAGGGCGCGTCGGGGCTCTTCTCGTTCGAGCTCAAGGGAGCGGACGCCGCAAATCGCGCCGCGTTCGTCGAACGGCTGCACCTGTTCGGGATCGGCTTCAGCTGGGGCGGCTACGAAAGTCTCGCTCTTCCCGTCGATCCGCGACGCACCGTAACCGAGCCGCCGGCGCCTGACCTTGTCCGGCTTCACATCGGTCTGGAAGATCCCGACGATCTCATCGCGGACCTCGCCGCCTCCCTGAAAGAGGTCGGACGCAACTGACACCCGATCAGCGGATAAGCCTCGCGACGACGAGAAGGATCAACAAGGCGACAAGCACTCCAGCGAGAATTCGAAGCCGTAGGGCCGTGTTAATGGCCACTTGAATCTCCGACTTCTGCTCATCGGCCTTGTCCAGCTCACGCGCTCGGCGCTCGATCTCGCGATGCGCCTGCACGCCGACATCGCCCGCGGCGAGCCCGCCCCGGACGATTTGCTGCAACTCGTTTCCTGTGCGGCTTTCCCACCACTCCCGGGAATGTAGTCGCTCTAATTCTCCGGCCTGGTCCATCGGCGCGACCCTCGTAAGGCTGGCGCAAGCGTCATTTTACCAGCGAAACGACCGCAATGCGAGCGCCGATACAGTTGGGGAATTTCATTGAACATGGAAAGGTAGCGGGACTTGAGCCCCCACGCGCGGATTATGATTTGCAAAGTCGCATTGGAATCATTTGACTTCGGGCTTTAGCCATCAATTTCCTCGCAGGTGGGGAGTTCCTCGAAGGGCGGCCTGTAGCCGTGACGATCGTATAAACTGCGTGGAACCGTAGAGACTCCCGAATTACCGAAATCGACCCGGGCGTATTCCGCCCCGGTTTCCTCGTTCTTCCTTCGGCATAGGCCCCTGGCCATGAACTGCCTCCATCCTTTGCACTGAAGGATAACATCGAGCGATTGGCATCGTTTGCGCGAGCGCGCCATCAGGCACGGTTCCGTCCTCCCAATCGCTTAATGATGGTGTTGTAGTCGGCGATACAACCGTTGAGGATTTCCAAGGCGCGTTCGCGCGTTATGTGGACGGGAAGATGGGCGAGCCCCGCGTTGACGTGTTCGACCAACTGCTCCGCTTCCTCGCGGCTGCGCTGGGCGTCCTCTAGCATCTTCACGAACGTATCCACGTCGCCTCCTAGCACACAGTGAGTGCCGAGTACTGCGCGGACCCTAGCATCAATGCGATGTCGGAACTCATGCGTCCCTTGCTTTCTGTGCGGCAGCCCAGCCTCGCAGCCAAGCTGTGTGCATCATGCCTTTCTTATATGGTGACGAACTGACCGGTTGGTCGTGTTTCCCTGCCTTATGCCCTTCAGACCAGGCGCGATCGTGCGGACTTGCCATCTAACCTCCACGCGTTCGTGCGGCGGATAGCATGATTAAGCGTCAAGCGCGGCGCGGACTGTCGCGCAGCGCATACGAGTGCTGCCCCGCGGAACCGCGGCACTCCGCTAATGTCAGATTTGGGTGGAAAGCTGCCGTTAGCTTTTGAGGAAGGCAACGCCGAGCAGGAGCAAGCTGACGACCACCACGGCAGCTAGACCGGACCTATAGGCAACAGGCCTTTTGGCTCCCCGCGTGGTGAATATCGAAATGCCGACCGCTGCCAGTCCCATCAATCCGATTACGGCGAACATTCCCCACCGCCAGCCGATTGCGAGCGCGACAACGAACAAGGCGAACCACACGAACGGTGCGACTGGATGGGTAGCGCCAAGCGAGCAGCGCCAGCACTCGGACGAAAAGCTATCGTCGGGTAGCTGCCGCCCACATGTCTCGCATTGGGTGTTCATGCGGCCAAGGATGCCTCGACTTAGTAGCGGCTGCAACCGATCCCAATGGCAGGAATGGGTCGAAAGCTGCCCTAGCGTTAATGGCAGGAATGGGTGGAAAGCTGACGCTTCACCAAACACCGTGACGGTGCAGCACGTCCAGGGGAATAAAGGAGAGATGAAGCACGATCAGAAGAGCCAGCGCGGTCATCACAACTGATCGTTTGACCGCGAAAATGGCCAACAAGATCAAACCGGCGAACAAGATCATGTAGGCCAAATCTAGGATCTGACCGTTCAGGAATCCGCGGTCGCCGATGATGCTGATCGGAAACCAGGGCAGGTTTGCTGCGAGAATACAGGCAAGCACTGGCCGCCGGTGTAACCAGAACCAATCATCAATGTCAGGCCAAGCGCGCGGGTCGTCGGGGAAGATCATCGATGACGCAAAATAGTAGAAGCTGCAAAGGATTAGCCCGATGATTGCCGTATCGTATCCGAACGGGAGTTCTCGCTGGTAAGCCCAGGCGCTTCCCCACCAATTCATGACATTAAGCATCGTGAAAGCGCCGAGCATCGGCGTCAGCCATCCGACGTGAATGTCGGTCTTGACCCCGGGTCCACTCGGCAGGCGGGCGCGGAGCGTGCGCATGAGGCCGCTCAAAACCTCAATAAGAATGAAGCCGAGTAGCAGCGAAAAAAGGCCGAAGAGATATTCCAGTTCGCTCAATGCGAAACTCCCCCCCCAGAGTGCATCGCATCCACAGCGAATGTCCGCAATGGATCCAAACGAGCCCACGTTGCTAATGACAGGAATGGATCGGAAGCTGCCATTGGCAAACTCCCGGGTTTCGGGTCGATTCCGCGTGTCATTCACGTGCCACTGACAAATTGCTGAAGCGCACGAAATGACGAAACTGCGAAAACGAGCGAGAAGAAGCGCGAACCGCCTATCTCGACCATCCACAGGATGAAATGGAAGTTTTCCGCGGATTTATAATGGTAGCGGAGGAGGGACTTGAACCCCCGACACGCGGATTATGATTCCGCTGCTCTAACCAGCTGAGCTACTCCGCCCCAAGGCTAAGGGAGCGCCCCGATTGGGGCGCTGCGAGGCGCGGCATATAAGTGCGCTCTGCCAGACGGTCAACGCGAGGAACCGCTTAGTGATGCTGTCGTTGAGCGAGAAACATGAAGAGGCTTCGATGGACCCGCTGACCCCACTCGACACGCTTTGCCGCATCATCCTCCGCGCGCGGGAATATGAAGCCCAGACTGTAGATTATGCCGCCGACGAAGACGCAGACGATGTCAACGACGAGCAGGAAGGCGCTCTGAGCGTCCTCGAGGACGATATCAACGATAGCGTCGAAGAAGAGCTTCGCGCAGTATTCGAGGACCTTGGCGAGGACCAGCTGGCCGAAGTGATCGCCTTTTGCTGGGTCGGCCAGGGCACCTACGAATCCGGCGATTGGGACGAAGCGATGGAAGAGGCGCAGAGCCTCGTCAGCGAAAGCGTCGAAGAGGCCATCGGGGAGCTGATGGAGCAGCCGATGCTCGCTTCGGTGCTCGAGTCCGGGCTCGCGGCCTTCGACCTCAGCTGCGACGGGATCGGCGAAGTCACCTAAGCCCTAAACGGGTAATCCGCGACCCGATCCCATGGGCCGTCAAGGTAACGCCACAGTCCAAGCCCGCTGATCGCCAGCCGGCGCGGCTCGAAAGTTCGTTCAAGCGATTGCTTGAGCGCCCGGGCGACCTTCGGCGCCACTTTGTTCTGGATCGTGATGTGCGGCCGCCAGCCCCCGCCGTCCTGAGCGCCGAGCAGGCCATGCAACTCCTCGCAAAGCTCTTCGCGAACCCGGTCGAGATCGGGCGAGACGACACGGAAGGCGACCCCGCCGCCAAGGTCCATCAGGCCGGCGATCGTCGCTTCCGGAGCCGGTTGTCGGACGATCCGTCCGAGCCGGGACCGAAGCTCGGTTTCGGCGGATGGAGCAAGCGCGTGGAACATGGTGAGGTGAACCGGCACCCGGTTGCACTCGGGAGGATAATGCGCTCGGCGAAGGCCTTCGAGCCAGGAGAAGTCGCGGTGCGCGATCTCGGCCGTGACGATCAGCGCCCCGGCCATTCGTCTTTCTGCAGCTCCTGCAGGCGTCCAAAGCCGCCCGCTCCGACCTCGGCCATGACGGCGTCCCCTTCCACATGCGCCACGTTCCACGGAAGCCGTCGAAGCGTTTCACCGACACCGGCGACCCCGCCTTGGGAGACGACGAGATAGTCGAGCCTTCCGCTCCTGCAGCCTGCCATTGCATCGACGCAGTGCCCAACTTCGCTTCCATCGCAGCGTACAGCCGCGCGGCCGAGGAGCGAGACGGGGAACAGCGCTTCGCCCGGCGTGCGCTCGCTCGCTTCAGAAGCGGCCTTCGCTCCCTCCTCCACCCGCGCCTGCCTGCCGAGCCAGCGCCAGATGCCGAACAAGTCGAGAAGCGTCAGAACCACGTTCGTCCACAAGAGCGCCGGCTGATGTTCCAGGGCGCCCACGCCTATCCAGCACAAGGCGCCAATGAGGAAGACCGCGAACCCATAACCCGTGACGCGCGATCCGAGGTTGGAAGCGGTCATCAACGCGCCAATGATCGTTGCGGCGGTCGCGACCCAGGAAATCGTATCAGCCATTGAGCGGCAATGCGCAGGATGCGCGGAAGGTTCAGATCTCCACCTGACTGCCAAGCTCGACGACCCGGTTCGTCGGCAGCTTGAAGAATTCCATCGCGCTTTCCGCGTTGCGCAGCATCCAGGCGAACAGCTTCTCGCGCCAGATCGCCATGCCCGGCCTCGATGAGGGAAGCAGCGTCTGGCGCGCGAGGAAGAAGCTGGTGTCCATCATCTTGCACTGCGGCCCGATGTCCTTGAGCTGCGCGAGCGCGGCCGGGACGTTGATTTCCTCCATGAAGCCGTAACGAAGCAGGACCCGGAAGAATCCCGCGCTGTAGTCCGTGGTTTCGAGCCTTTTTTCCTCGGGGACATAGGGCACGTCATCGATCCGCACCGTGAGCAGGACGACCCGCTCGTGAAGCACCTTGTTGTGCTTGAGGTTGTGGAGAAGCGCGTGTGGGACTCCGCTCGCCGAGCTGGTCATGAACACTGCCGTGCCGGGCACCCGCGCGGCGCTCGGCGCTGCCGACTTGATAAAGATCTCCATCGGTAGGCTCGCTTCGTTCATCCGCGCGATCATCAACTGGCGGCCCTTCGCCCAGGTGGTCAGGAAGGTGAAGGCGATGGCGCCGACCAACAGCGGGAACCAGCCGCCTGCCGGGATCTTGGTCAGGTTGGAGCTGAAATAGGCAAGATCCACCGCGAAGAAGAGGACGATCAGAGCGCCTGAGACGATGCGGTTCCACTTCCACATATTAATCAGCACGACCGCGATCAGCACCGTGTCGATCAGCATCGCGCCGGTGACGGCAATTCCGTAGGCGGCGGCGAGGTTGGACGAGGACCTGAACGTCAGGACGAGCAGGAGGACCATCGTCAGCAACGCCCAGTTGACGAGCGGAATATAGATCTGGCCGGCGGCGCTTTCGCTCGTATGGGCGATGCGCAACCGCGGCACGAATCCGAGCTGGATCGCCTGCTGCGTCACCGAGAATGCGCCCGAAATGACCGCCTGGCTGGCGATGATGGAGGCGAGCGTCGCCAGGATCACAAGCGGCAGCCGGAATGCGTCGGACGCGAGATAGAAGAAGGGGTCCTTCACTTCGACCGCCAATTGTTGCGGCGAGAGCGAAAGCAGCATTGCCCCCTGCCCCATGTAGTTCAGCAGCAGCGCCGGCAGCACGAAGTAGAGCCAGGAGACTTTGATCGGCCGCCGGCCGAAATGGCCCATGTCGGCATAAAGCGCCTCGGCTCCGGTCAAAGCGAGGACCACGGAGCCCATGGCGAGAAACGCCCGCAACGGCTCGGCGAGGAAGAAGCCGACGGCGTTTGCCGGATTGATCATTGCAAAGATGACCGTCGGCCGATCCATGATGTGCAGGACACCAAGCACCGCGAGGCCGCCGAAGTAGATCAGCATGATGGGGCCGAACAGCGCGCCGACGCGGGCCGTGCCCCTCGCCTGAATCGCAAACAGGCCAACCAGAATCATTACGGCCGTCGGGATGACGAAGGGCGCGAACCCCTGCTGGACGGTCGTCAGTCCCTCGACTGCCGACAAGACGGTCACCGCCGGGGTGATCATGCTGTCGCCGTAGAACAGGGCGGTCGCGAAGACGCCGAGCATGACGATTCCGCTGGTCCACTTCTTCTTGCCGCTGACCGAGCGGTTGATCAAAGCGAGCAGGGCCAGGCTGCCGCCCTCGCCCTTATTGTCCGCGCGCATGATGATCATGACGTACTTGAGAGTCACGACGATCATCATCGACCAGAAGATCATCGACAGGACGGCGTGGATATGGAACGCGCTCGGTGCCAGCGGATGGTGACCCGCGAAGGTCTCACGGAACGAATAGATGGGCGACGTACCGATGTCGCCGAACACGACGCCGATCGCGCCGATCGCCATCTTGTAAAGAGGACCTTGATGCCCATGCGCGATCGGATCGTGGTCCGGGGTCGCTACCTCTGCGGCGCCAGTGGCGGATATGTTCATGCGCTGAGATTCAGACTCGACAGACCGCGGCTTCGCATCCCTTGGGCCGCGAGCGAGATCCTCGGTCACGGGAGCGCTGCACTAGCACTGCCGTAACAGCCCCGCAATCGGAGGGGACAGGGGCGAAAAGCCCGTCTATAGGCCCGCGCAAACATCAACCGGAGCGAACGAACAAATGCGCATTGGGGTGCCAAAGGAGATCAAGGTCCATGAGTATCGGGTCGGGCTGACGCCTGCGTCGGTTGCCGAGCTTGTCGCTCACGGCCACGAGCTCTTCGTCGAAACCAAGGCCGGAACCGGCATCGATTGTCCGGATACGGCTTATGAAAAGGCCGGAGCAAAGATCCTGCCCGATGCCAAGTCGGTGTTCGATTCCGCCGACATGATCGTAAAGGTGAAGGAGCCCCAGCCGCCGGAAATCGCAATGCTGCGGAAAGGGCAGATCCTTTTTACCTATCTCCACCTCGCCGCCGACAAGGATCAGGCGCTGGGCCTGATGAAGTCGGGTGCGATCTGCATCGCCTATGAAACCGTTACTGCAAACAACGGGTCGCTGCCCCTGTTGAAGCCGATGAGCGAGGTTGCGGGCCGCATGTCGGTCCAGGTCGGCGCCCACTATCTGGAGAAGGAACAAGGCGGACGCGGCGTTCTTCTCGGCGGCGTCCCCGGTGTCGCCCCGGCGAAGGTGGCGATCCTCGGCGGCGGCGTCTCCGGCGTGAACGCGGCACAGATGGCGACCGGAATGCGCGCCGACGTCACCATCTACGACATCAACAACGACCGTCTGGCCGAACTCGACATGTTCTTCTCGAGCCAGATCAAGACGGCCTATGCCTCGCGCGCGGCAATCGCGAGCGCAGTAAAGGAGTGCGAGCTGGTGATCGGCGCGGTGCTCGTGCCGGGTGCGGCTGCACCGAAGCTCGTCACCCGCGAGATGCTGAAAACGATGAAGCGCGGAAGCGTGCTCGTCGATATCGCGATCGACCAGGGCGGCTGCTTCGAGACGTCGCATGCCACGACGCACGCGGATCCGGTCTATGAAGTCGACGGAATCATCCATTATTGCGTCGCCAACATGCCTGGAGCAGTCGCCCGGACGAGCGCCTTCGCGCTCAACAACGCCACCCTGCCCTTCGCGCTCAAGATCGCGAACCTCGGTGCGGAGGAAGCGATGCGCCAGGACCGCCATCTGGCGAATGGGCTCAACGTCTCCGACGGAAAGGTCCGCCATCAGGCCGTTGCCGAAGCGCTCGACCTTCAGTTCGAGCCGGTCGGGGGCTGAGACTTTGCACTGGGTGGCGGGCTGAGCGCAGCGACCCCCTGCTCCACCAGTGGCCGCCAGGTCGCGCCGGGCGGCGCGGTTGCAAGAATGCCTCGCCATATCTTCACCGCGCCCTCGCGGTCGCCGGAACGGGCCAGCGCGAGACCGTAGAAGAATGGCGGGCCGGGATAGCCCGGCATCATCTCTTCCGCCCGACGATAAGCGAGCTCCGCAGCGGGCGTCATTCCGTGCGCGTGGTCGACCAGCGCATTGCCAAGTCCGATCCACAATTGAGCGTCACCGGGATAACGCTTCACTGCATTTTCGAGGATTCCGACGGCATCTTCGCTCTTCCCGTCACGTGCCAGCGCTTCGGACATTCGAAGCCAGCTCTCCGCCGGCGTGAAGTGGCCGAAGAAGGCGTGCCGAGCCTGGGTGAGCGGGAAGGAATCGCCGGCTTCCGTTCCGCGCGCGGGCGCCCCCCGCAGGTTGGGGCTACCCTGAAGCGCGTAGCCGGCAGCGCCGACGAGCAGTGCAGCGGCGCCCGCAGTAAGGCCGCCTCCGCGTACGCCGAGAAGCCGAAGCCCGCCAATGCCGAGGCCGATCAGCGCAAGCAGGATGACCCAGCCCATCAGGCGTCCCTCACCCTGATGCGCCGGCGGATGAGCCAGGCACCGACGAATAGAAGAGCGAGCGGCGCGAGCCACAGCGGCCAGGCTGAAGGCTCTGCCGTCGGCTTGTAGCTGATCCACGTCCCGTAGCGCTGGACGAGCCATGCGCGGATCGCCTGTGGCTTCTCGCCCGCCGCGATCCGCCGCCGAACGAGGTCGCGCATGTCACCCGCAAGTTCGGCGTCGGAATCGGCGATCGACTGGCCCTGGCAGACAAGACAGCGGATCTGCTCCATCAGTTGCTCAGCCTGCGCTTCCTGTTTCGCGTCCGGGAGTTCGCGGTTCGCCCAATAAGCCGGCGGAAGGTTGCTGTCGGCGAACAGCGGCTGCGTGGCCATCAGCGCCGCGACGAAAATGAACCGCTTCACCGCGCCTGCTCCAGCTTCGCGAGGATCATCGGGACGTCCGACCGTTCGATCGGCCCGATATGCTGGTAGCGGATCACGCCTTTTCCATCGACGATGAAGCTCTCGGGCACGCCTGACGATCCGAGCGAGATCTGGACCTTGCTCTCGGCGTCGCTCCCGATCCGTTCATAGGGATCGCCGTTGCGTGCGAGAAAATCGGCGAGGTCGACAGGCCGGTCGCGAATGGCAATGCCGTCAACGCGGACGCCGCTATGGCGCAGGACCTGCAATGTTTTCACTTCGGTGACGCAGGGCACGCACCAGCTGGCGAAGACGTTGACCAGATGCGGTGAGCCGCTCGCAAGATCTGCCGACGACAGCGCGGGCTTCTCCGGCAACGCCGCGGGAAGGCTGAATTCCGGAACCCGCTTTCCATCGAGCGTCGAATGAACATTCGAGTCGGTGGGCGTCGCAAGCCGCCAGATCAGCGCCACGATTACGACTAGCAGCAGCGCAAGCGGCGCGAAGCGGACGGCGCGGCTCATGCGTAGCGCTCCCGCCGCCACTCCGTTTCCGGCGACCGCCGTCGCCAGGCGATCCGCCACAAGCGCCCGACAAGCGCAAGCGCCCCGCCGAGAGCGATCAGCGCGCCGCCGGCCCAGATCAGGGTCACGAAAGGCTTCCACCACAGCCTCAGCTGCCAGGCGCCCGATTGATCCTCCTTGCCGATCACCGTGTAGAGTTGGCCGTTCCAGAAAGTCCGGATTGCGGATTCGCTGGTCTCGGTAGGCGGATCGGAAAAGTAGCGGGTCTCGGGATGCAAGGTGACGATGTCGTCGCCGCGCGTCGCGCGAAGCTCGGCCTCGACGGCGGTCCAGTTCTTGCCTGCCCCCGGAGTAACATCGGCCAGCGCGACCAGCCATGGACCGACGCTGAGGACGTCGCCCGGCTTGGCGATTGCAAGGCGCTCGCTGGTGAATGCGGCGTTTGAGGCCATTCCGAACAAAGCGACGGCGATTCCAAAATGGGCAACAACCATCCCCCATGTCGCGAGAGGCGCGCGCAGCGGGTTTCGCCCGGTCAGAGGAAGGATGCTGGCGCCGGCCAGATAGGCGGCAATCATGATTCCCAGCCGCGGAAGGATATGCATCTGCGGCCAAAGAATGATGGTGATCGCTAGCCCCGTGACCCCAAGAAGCGCCGGGATCGTCAGCTGCTTGAAGACGGGCCGCCGCTCACGGCGCCAGGCAATCAGCGGACCGACACCGACCAATACAGCAAGAACAAGCGCCAGCGGCCCGGCCACCGCGTTGAAATAGGGTGCCCCAACCGAGAGCTTCTCTCCGCTCACCGCCTCGACGAACAAGGGATAAAGCGTCCCGACGAAGACGATGCCGAGAACTACGCTCAGGATCAGATTGTTGATGACGAGCCCCGTTTCGCGGCTGACCAGCTCGAACGGCGCGCCTTCCTTGAGGCTCGCGCCGCGCAGCGCGAACAAGGCGAACGCCGCTGCGACGTAGATCCCGAGCAAGGCAAGAAGGAAGGTGCCGCGCTCGGGGTCGATCGCGAAAGCATGCACGGACGTCAGGATCCCGGACCGCACCAGGAAGGTGCCGACCATCGACATCGAAAATGCGATGACGGCGAGCATCATCGTCCATGCCTTCAGCGCGCCGCGCGCAGCAAGGACGTTGATCGAATGGAGGAGCGCGGTCGCTGCAAGCCACGGCATCAGCGAGGCATTCTCGACCGGGTCCCAGAACCAGTATCCGCCCCAGCCAAGCTCGTAATAGGCCCAGTAGCTCCCGGCGGTGATGCCCAATGTGAGGAGGATCCAGGCGCCGAGCACCCAGGGGCGCATCGCCCTTGCGAGCCGCGAATCCACTTCACCGGTCAGCAGCGCTCCGACGGCGAGGCTGAAGGCGACCGAGAGGCCGACATAACCGAGGTAGAGCGTCGGCGGATGGAAGGCGAGGCCCGGATCCTGCAGCAAGGGGTTAAGGCCCTGCCCGTCCGGCGGCGCTGGAAACAGACGTGCGAAAGGGTTCGAGGCGAAGAGCAGGAATGCATAGAAGCCGAGCGCAAGAACCGCCTGCGCGCCGAGCGCCGCAAGCAAGGTGTGCTCGCTCGTCCGGCGCCCGAGCACGGCGAGGAAGCCGCCGGCGACCGCGAGGATCGTCACCCACATCAGCATCGAGCCCTCGTGGTTCCCCCACGCTCCGGCGATCTTGTAGATGAACGGCTTCACCGCGCTGCTGTTCTCGAACACGAGCGCGACGGACATGTCGCTGCGCGCGAAAACGATCAGCAGCATGGCGAAGGCGACAAGGGTCAGCGCCCCCTGGACAACGGCAATCGAGCGCATCGCGCCCGCCACATCCGCGCCGCGGCGGAGCGCAGCAATCATCAACAGAAACTGGAGCGCTGCGAGGCCGGATGCCAGCCACAGCGCGGCAAGGCCCGCTTCGGCGATCATCTCTCGAGCGTCTTCCCCGCCTTATGCTCAGCCGACAGATTGCCGAGCTCGGGCGGCATGTAGCGTTCGTCATGCTTGGCGAGGATCGTGTCGGCGACAAAGGTGCCCTGTTGGAGGCGGCCCTCGGCAACCGCGCCGGAGCCTTCGCGGAAAAGATCGGGAGCGATCCCGCGAAAGACGACCGGTGTCTGTGACTTCCCGTCAGTCAAAATGAATCGAATCGTGACCCCGTCGGGCAAATGCCGGATCGAGCCTTGCGCGACCATTCCGCCGAGCCGCATCGCTTCGCCGTCATGCGCCTTTCCCGCGGCGATATCGGCAGGGGTGTAGAAGTAGGAGACCTGGTTGCGAAGGCCCCACATGGCGAGGAGCACGGCGGCGAAGAGGGCCGCCACCGCTCCCGCCACCAGCACGAGCCGCTGGTTCTTCGGCTTCATTTGCGGCGGATCGAGTCCGCGGCAGCTTCGGCGCGGCGCATCGATGTGAATGACCAGACCAGCAATGTCGCGGTGAGTACGATGGCGACAAGGTAGGCGCCGATGACGAACGGCCAGGGGTTCATGCTGCCCCCATACGCCGCATGCGCGCCTCGACTTTCGCTTCTGCAAGCTCGGCTCGCATGCGCATCAGCACGGCAGCTCCGAACAGGCAGGTGAACCCGATCATCGTCAGCGGCAGCGGCCACAATATGGAATTGTCGATCGTCGAGCCCGTGAGCCCGATGCTCTCGCCCTGGTGGAGCGTCCGCCACCACAACACCGAATAATGGATGATCGGCAGGTTCACTGCGCCGACGAGGCCGTAGATTGCCGCGATCCGCCCCTCGCCTCCCCGCTCGCGCTCCGCCGAGGCCAGCGCGATATATCCGAGATAGAGGAAGAACAGGACCAGCATCGAGGTCAGACGACCGTCCCATTCCCACCAGGTGCCCCAGGTGGGCCTGCCCCAGATCGAGCCGGTGACAAGGCAAACCGCAGCAAAGGTGGCGCCGGCGGGCGCGACCGCCCGGCCGCCGACCGCGGCGAGCGGATGCCGCCACACGAGCTGGCTCAGCGACGCCGCGGCGATTCCGAGCCAACCCGCCATGCCCAGCCAGGCTGAGGGAACGTGGATGTAGAGGATGCGCACGGTCTCGCCCTGCAAATAGTCGGGCGGCGTCAGCGTCAGCCCCGCGGCCATTCCGGCGACCGCAAGCACGAGTCCGATCAGGAGCAGCCAGGTCGTGACGGGCCGCGCAAGGCGAAGGAACCGGGCAGGATTGGCGAGCGCGTGCATTCTCGCCGCTGCTTATGCCCTTCCGATGAGGCGCTGCGCCATAGCGTCGGCGACCGCCGCGGGATCGCGGCCGGTTTCCGATCCTTCGCGCCAGATCTGCTCGAGCCGAACGGGAATGCCTTCGATGCGGCGCCGCACGAGGGACGCATCGCCGTCTCCGAGGTATTCGGTGCAGACGTTGATGATCCCGCCCGCGTTGATCACGTAATCGGGCGCGTAAAGAATATTGCGCTTGTGGAGCCTCTCGCCATCCTCGGCGGTGGCAAGTTGATTGTTGGCGCCGCCGGCAACTACCGGGACGCGCAGCTGCGCGATCGTGCCTTCGTCGAGGATTGCGCCGAGCGCACATGGGCTCAGCACATCGGCTTCGATCGCCAGGATCTCGTCCGGGGAGACGACCTTGCCGCCGGCGCGGTCCGCAAGCTTCTTCGCCTTCGCCTCGTCCACGTCCGCAATCGAAAGCGTCGCGCCTTCCGCGCAGGCGTGAAGGGCGACCCCGGTAGCGACGCTTCCGGCGCCCTGCAGCGCGATGTGAAGCCCCTTGAGGCTGTCCTTCCCCAACGCCCATTTGACCGCGGCCTTGATGCCGAGGAACACGCCGAGCGATGTGTGGGGGCCTGGATCGCCACCGACGTCGCCGGGCGAGTTGGGGAGGCCGGCGACATATTTCGTCGAACGCGCGACCTCGATCATGTCGGCGACGCTCATTCCGACGTCTTCAGCGGTGACATAGCGGCCGGCAAGCTCCTCGACGGCCTTGCCGAATGCGTGCAGCAGGTCGGGCGACTTGCTGCGTTCTGCATCGGCGAGGATCACGGATTTGCCGCCGCCCAGCGGAAGGCCCGCCATCGCATTCTTGTAACTCATCCCGCGCGACAGCCGCAGCGCATCGACCAGCGCTTCCTCGTCCTTCGCGTAGTGCCAGAAGCGCGCGCCGCCCGCCGCCGGACCGAGATGCGTCGAGTGAACGGCGACGATCGCCTTCAGTCCGCACTCGTCGTTGGTGATGAAATGGATCGCTTCGTGCTGGTCGAAGTCGGGCAGGCCCCAGGGCGTGGTCATCGAATGCGTTAACTCTGAGTTGCGAGGAAATGGGGCGATCGAGGGGACTTGAACCCCCGACCCCTGGTACCACAAACCAGTGCTCTAACCAGCTGAGCTACGATCGCCACGGTGCTTGTCGGGAGCGGTTCCCTTGCCCGCGGGGCGCACTTAGGAGGCGTCGCCGAGGAACGCAAGGAGCCGTTGCACCACACATTTCTCGCAAACTTTTGATAAATGTATGTTATGTAAGTTTCGATGTATACCTTGCGCCTCTCTCGAAGGAAGCGCATCGTGATACTTCGGGGAGAGGGCCATATGGCGAGTCGGCGTTTCAAGTCGGCAACGCAAGGTGTGCCCCTGCGCGAGACCTTAATCTCGGCGGGCCTCGAGCCCCATCTCGCCGATCTGCTCGACGACATGCCGCATCGCGTCGTGCAGGTCGATCCGAGGCGTCCGTTCCGCGAACAGGGTGCACGGCGCAACGAAGTCATGTTCGTTCGCATCGGGATCCTGTCCAAGTTCAAGACGGATTCGGCGGGCCGTAGACAGATCGTCGCCCTGCGCTTCCCGGGCGAAGGCATCCTTCCACGCGACGGAGCGGCCGATTACGGCATTCAGGCAATCGTCAGAAGCGAGGTGATGGTCGGGAGGGCCGAGGACTTCGACCCGATCGTCGATGCCCATCCCGAGCTTCAGCGCTTCTTCCGCAAGCTCATCCAACGCAACGAGGCGATCGGCTACGAGTGGCTAGTGAATTGCGGCCGCCGCGATTCCACCGCCCGCGTCGCACACCTTCTGTGCGAGACCGCGGTGCGGATGAACGTGAAGGAGGCGCACATGATGAACCCCTTCACGCAACAGCAGATCGCCGACATCACCGGCCAGACCTCGGTCAACGTCAACCGCGTCCTCGCCGATATGGAGCGACAAGGGCTGATCCGTCGCAAGGGCCGCGAGATCGAGTTCAGCGACTGGACCGAAATGCGCCGTGTCGCGAGCTTCCAGCCCGACTATCTGGCGATCTGACAAAAACCAGGATTCGGCTTCGGCGATCCGCGGCTGCCTACATCCCCGGATTTCGTCCAGACGGGGATGGTGGGCGCGACAGGGATTGAACCTGTGACCCCACCCGTGTGAAGGGTGTGCTCTACCGCTGAGCTACGCGCCCACGCTCCTGTGGAAAGCGGCGGATATAGTGGCGTCGAAGCGGCTGTCCAGCCGCACTCTACTGAACGGCGTCTTTCAGGACCTTACCCGGACGGAACTTGGGCTGCGAGCTCGCGGCAATCTGCATCGGCTCGCCGGTCCGCGGATTTCGGCCCATCGACGCCTTGCGTCGGGTCACGGAAAAGCTGCCGAACCCGACCAGGCGTACTTCGTCGCCGCGCTTCAGCGTCGACGTGATAACTTCCAGCATCGTCTCGACGGCCCGCGAAGCGTCGCTCCGGCTGAGGCCAGCCCGGTCCGCAACATGGCCGATGAGTTCCTGCTTGTTCATGCCCCGGCTCTCCCTCACCGCATACAGACTCGCGCCCGCAAAGCGTCTGCCTTTAAGGCAAGACTTCGCCGCCGAGTCCAGTGGCTCTAGTGACGGATTGCGGCGCCCGTGTCCCCAAGTGGCGCATGCGCGGATGGTTCTGGCGCATGTTCGTCGGCGTCGGTCCATTCGATCGCCTCGAGCGGCGCGACCAGCGCCCGCGCAAGCACCTCGTCGACATGGTTGACGGGAACGATTTCCAGGCGGTCCCTCACCGTTGCCGGAAGGTCCACGATATCCTTCTCGTTTTCACCCGGGATCAGCACGGTCTGGATTCCGCCGCGGAGCGCCGCCAGCAACTTTTCCTTGAGCCCGCCGATCGGGAGCACGCGGCCGCGTAGCGTGACCTCTCCTGTCATGGCGACATCGCGGCGAACCGCGACGCCCGACAAAGTGGAAATCATCGCCGTCACCATGCCAATGCCCGCCGATGGACCGTCCTTCGGCACTGCGCCCTCGGGCAAGTGAACGTGAATATCCTTGCGCGCGAAGATCGATGGCTTGACGCCATAGGCGGGTGCCCGCGCTTTCACGAAGCTCATCGCGGCCTGGATGGACTCCTGCATGACTTCGCCGAGCTTGCCCGTCGTCTTGATCTGTCCCTTGCCGGGGACCGTCACGGCCTCGATCGTCAGCAGCTCGCCGCCGACTTCGGTCCAGGCGAGGCCGGTGACGGCGCCGATCTGGTCCTCTTCCTCGCCGATTCCGTAGCGGAATTTCCTTACGCCGAGGAACGTCTGGAGGTTGTCCTCGCGAACGACGACGCTTTCGTATTTGCCCTCGAGGATGTGGCGGAGCGACTTGCGGGCAACCTTGGCCAGTTCGCGCTCGAGCGTTCGGACGCCCGCCTCGCGCGTGTAGAAGCGAAGCATCGCGCGCAGCGCTTCGTCGCTAAATTCGAGTTCGCCGTCCTTGAGCCCGTGCGCTTCCATCTGTTTCGGAATCAGGTGGCGCTTGGCGATCTCCACCTTCTCGTCCTCGGTGTAGCCCTCGAGCCGGATGATCTCCATCCGGTCGAGCAAGGGCTGGGGCATGTCGAGCGAGTTGGCGGTCGTTACGAACATGACGTCGCTAAGGTCGTAATCGAGCTCGAGATAATGGTCTTGGAAGCGGCTGTTCTGTTCCGGGTCGAGCACTTCCAGGAGCGCTGACGACGGATCGCCGCGGAAATCCTGTCCAAGCTTGTCGATCTCGTCGAGAAGGAAGAGCGGGTTCGAAGTCCCCGCCTTCTTGATGTTCGAGATGATCTTGCCCGGAAGCGAGCCGATATAGGTCCTCCGGTGACCGCGGATCTCCGCCTCGTCACGCACTCCGCCTAACGACTGGCGGACGAACTCGCGTCCTGTCGCTCGAGCGATCGAACGGCCGAGCGAGGTCTTGCCGACGCCGGGCGGCCCGACGAGGCAGAGGATCGGACCCTTGAGTTTGTTGGTGCGCGCCTGGACCGCGAGATATTCGACGATCCGCTCCTTGACCTTGTCGAGCCCGTAATGGTCCTCGTCGAGCACGCGCTGAGCCTCGGCGATGTCCTTCTTGAGCTTCGATTTCTTGCCCCACGGAAGGGCAAGAAGCACGTCGAGATAGTTGCGGGCGACCGTCGCCTCAGCGGACATCGGAGCCATCGCGCGAAGCTTCTTGAGCTCCGCGTTGGCGCGCGCGCTTGCTTCTTTCGACAGGCGGGTCTTGCGAATCTTCTCAGCGAGTTCCTGAAGCTCGTCGCCGCCCTCTTCGCCTTCATTGCCGAGCTCGCGCTGGATCGCCTTCAGCTGCTCGTTCAAATAATATTCGCGCTGCGTCTTCTCCATCTGGCGTTTGACGCGGCTGCGGATCTTCTTCTCGACCTGCAGGACGCCGAGCTCACCCTCCATGAAGGCGAACACCATCTCCAGCCGCCGGGCGGGGTTGAGCTCGCCCAGCAAGGCCTGCTTGTCGCCAACCTTGATCGAGAGGTTGGATGCGACGGCGTCGGCGAGCACCGACGCATCGTCGATCTCCGAGAGCTGGATCCCCGTTTCCGGCGGCAGGCGTTTGTTGAGCTTGGCGTAATTCTCGAACTGGTCGATGACCGAGCGCATCAGAGCCTGAGTTTCGGGCCCGTCCGCCTGTTCTTCGTCCACGTCCTCGATTTCGGCCGTCGTGTAGCCGTCCCGCGATTCGAGATTGACGAGCCGCGCACGCTTCACGCCCTCGACGAGGACCCGGACCGTCCCGTCGGGCAGCTTGAGCAGCTGCATCGCTGTAGCGATGACGCCGAGGTCGTAAAGCGCATCGCGATCGGGATCGTCCTCGCCCGGATCGAGCTGCGCAACGAGGAACAGCTCCTTGTCGGCGGCCATCGCGGCCTCGAGTGCCGCGACGGATTTCTCGCGTCCCACGAACAGGGGAACGATTCGATGCGGAAAGACGACGATGTCGCGAAGGGGAAGGATCGGAAGAGTACGAGTCATGGGTAACATATGGGCGGCCCCATCAACCGGCGCAACAAAGGCAGGAACATTGCGCGTGCACGGCTCGCTTTAACCCTGACCAAGGAGGCAGCGATGGCAGAAGACCGGGAAAAGATCAGCACGGGACCCAATGAGGAGCCGATCAACGAGACCATCGCCGGAACTGGTCCGGGCATCCCCGATGACACTTTGGCCCCTGGCGAAGACGAGTTGCCGCAAGCTCCAAGCGATGAGCAAGTCGAGGAAATCGCTAAGAACCTCGGCTCACCCACCGCCGAAAAGGACACGCTTCCGCTGGAAGGTGAATAATTCGGCATCAGTTGAACGCCGGATTCTGTCACCGTTCAGTTTCGTTGACTATCAAGGACGATATGAACGTTCGTCATGCTCTATTCGCGATGAGCGCGCTGGCGCTGTCTGCCGGTGCTTCTGCGCAATATTGGTACGGCCCGCCTCCGCCACCGGCGCAGCCGGCTCCTCCCCCGCCCGCCGCACCGCAGCGGGCACCGGCCGCGGAACCGTGGATGGCGCAGCCGCAGCGGCCTGCTGTGGCCGAGCCGTGGATGGCGCAACCGCCGCAGGGGCAGGCGCCCGCAGGCCAGCCCTGGCAGTCCCCGATCGCCCAGTCGAACAGGGGAGCGGCGCTCGAGCCGATCGACCTCCCGCCGGCAATCGAGCAGGGCGTCGACATGATCTACATCGACGAGGCACTTGTGCCCCGTGCGGTGCACGACAATCGCGGCTTCCTGGCCGGAATGTCGAACGCGGCGTGGAGCGCTGCCCCGGTCGACCTCTTTACCTCGGTCAATCCGATCTACACCGACTTGAGGCGCGGCCTCGTCAAATATGAGCAGAGCTGGGGCAGTTTGCCGCAGATCGAGATTCCCGCCGGACCGACGCTCAAGGCCGGTTCGACGGGCGATCGCGTCGCGGCGCTTCGGACCCGCCTGGGCCTTGCGGGCGGCGACAGCTACGACGCCGCGCTGGCCGCGAAAGTCAAGGAATTCCAGGCCGTGCACGGCCTCAAGGACGATGGGATAGCCGGCGTAGGAACCATCCAGGCACTCAATCGGGGGCCCGATTATTATGCGCAGCTGATCATCATCAACATGGAGCGGGCGAAGCGCCTTCCGGCCCCTGAAGAACAGCCGAAATATGTCGTCGTCGATTCGGGCGATGCTCGCCTGTCGATGTGGGAGAATGGCCGCAAGGTCGACGAGATGAAGATCGTCGTCGGCAAAGCGGAAAGCGCGACGCCGATGATGGCGGCCTACATCAAATATGCGAGCGTGAACCCTTATTGGAACGTTCCGCCCGACCTGGTGCGAAGCCTCATCGCGCCCCGCATCGTCGCGCAGGGCAGCGGCTATCTCAGCGACCGCGAGTACCAGGTTCTCTCCGATTTGTCGGAGGACGCGAAGGTGATCGATCCGAGCACGGTCGACTGGCGAGCGGTGGTCGACGGGCGGGAAAGCGTGGCTCTTCGCCGGCTACCCAGCCCGGCGAACTCGATGGGCATGATGAAGTTCATGCTTCCCAACTACTTCGGCATCTATCTCCATGATTCGCCGGAGAAAGAGCATTTCACCAAGAATGAGCTGTGGATCAGCAACGGCTGCGTGAGGCTCGAGGATTACAAGCGCGTCGCGCGCTTCCTGTTCGACGGGCACATCCCGCAGGGCGACAATCCCAAGGTAGAGAAGGAAGTCGACCTGCCGCAGCCGATCCCCGTCTACATGACCTACCTCACGGTTCAGCCAACCGCGGACGGGGTCCAGTTCATGGAGGATCATTACGGGCGGGACGCGCACCTGATGGAACGCTACGGCCCGCAGCTCCTCGCCGCGGTGCACGGGGAGTAACCTTCAGCGGTCAGTGTTAGGTGCGGCGCCGCTCAGGCGGCGTCGTCCGCCTTGTCCTTGGAAGCGTAGACTCGCACCGGGTCCTTGCGGCCTTCGACGACGTCGGCATCGACGTGGACTTCGTCGACGCCGTCCATCGACGGCAGGTCGAACATCGTGTCGAGGAGGATGCCTTCGAGGATCGAACGCAAGCCACGAGCGCCGGTTTTCCGTTCGATCGCTCTGACCGCGATCGAGTGAAGCGCGTCGTCGGTGAATTCGAGCTGGACGTCTTCCATGTCGAACAGCTTGGCGTACTGCTTTACGAGAGCGTTCTTCGGCTCGACCAGGATCTTCACCAGCGCCGTCTCGTCGAGGTCGAGCAAGGTTGCGATCACCGGCAGGCGGCCGACGAACTCCGGGATGAGGCCGAACTTCAGAAGGTCCTCGGGCTCGCAATGCTTGAGGACCTCTCCAGTCTTGCGCTCGTCGGGCGCGGCGACATGGGCGCCGAAGCCCATCGACTTGCCCTGCATGCGGTCGGAGATGATCTTCTCGAGACCCGCGAAGGCGCCGCCGCAGATGAACAGGATATTGGTGGTGTCGACCTGCAGGAACTCTTGCTGCGGATGCTTGCGGCCACCCTGCGGCGGTACGCTCGCGGTCGTCCCTTCCATGAGCTTCAGCAGTGCTTGCTGAACGCCCTCACCCGACACGTCGCGCGTGATCGAGGGATTGTCCGACTTTCGCGAAATCTTGTCGATCTCGTCGATGTAGACGATGCCCCGCTGCGCCTTCTCGACATTATAGTCGGAGGCCTGGAGCAGCTTCAGGATGATGTTCTCGACGTCCTCGCCGACGTATCCGGCTTCGGTCAGCGTCGTCGCGTCGGCCATCGTGAACGGAACGTCGAGGATCCGCGCAAGGGTCTGTGCGAGGAGGGTCTTGCCGCAGCCCGTCGGGCCGATCAGCAGGATGTTCGACTTGGCGAGCTCGACGTCATTGCCGGCCTTCGCCCCGTGCGACAGGCGCTTGTAGTGATTGTGAACGGCGACGGAGAGAACGCGCTTGGCGCGGTCCTGGCCGATCACATAATCGTCGAGGACCTTGCAGATCTCGGACGGGCTCGGAACTCCGTCGCGCGTCTTGACGAGCGCCGACTTGGATTCCTCGCGGATGATGTCGTTGCACAGCTCGACGCACTCATCGCAGATGAAGACCGTCGGTCCGGCGATCAGCTTCCTGACCTCGTGCTGCGACTTGCCGCAGAATGAGCAGTAGAGTGTGCTCTTGCTGTCGCCGCCTGAAAGCTTGGTCATTCCTGTCCTTGCATCTCGGCCGCGAACGGCCGCCTTCTCATGGGCATGCTAGCCCGCTTTATGCCACAATCAACTCTGCGGGTTCGTTAATGTGCCGCCCCGCCCGGATTGCTGTTTTATTTCAGGAATATGGATGGAGTGCGCCTCTCAGGCAAGGGGCGACCTGTCACAGTTTGAGACGGTCGAGAGCTTCGCGCATCGCTTCATGGAAGTCCGACCGGGCGTAGATATCGTTGTGCCCGGCGCGCGCGATGGTGCGGTCGAAAACGATCCGCGGCGCCCTTTCCCTTAGCGCGTCGGTCCGCTCCGAAGGCACGATCTCGTCACGCTCCGCGGCCACCACGGCGACCGGCACATCCAGCTTCTCGAGAGCAAGTGCGGCGTCGATCTCATGATCGAAGAAGGGGCCGATCGGCAGCCAGGGAAACATGGACTGGGCAACGGCCTTCAGCGAGTCGAATGGCGTCACGAGGATGAGGCCGTCGACGGGCCGTTCGGCGGCAAGCCGCGCCGCTACTCCGCTTCCGATGCTGAACCCGACGGCGATCACGCGTGCCGGTTTCACCCGCTCGACCGCGAGATCGTAGACCAGCGGCGCATCCGCGATCAGCGCTTCCGCCGACGGAGAACCCTGCGACGGCGCATAACCGCGATAGTGGAAGACCACGACCTCGTCGTCGGGGAAGAGCTCGTGAAGATATTCGGCGACATCCTGCGCATTCCACGCATTGCCGCCGAACCCGATGATCAGCGTCGCGTCCGCCGAGGGCTCGTCGGCGCGAATCCAAATCCCGGATAGATCCTGTCCTCCGGGCGTCGTGAGCGATAACCGCTCCGCTCCGGGGGGCCAGCGGCCCGCGGACGGCACGGCATGCGTCGGGAAGATCAGGTGCGACTGGAATTCGAACATTCGGCAGTTTTCCGCGAGCGGGCGCCGGTGCGCCGCTACTGCGCGAACGCTGCGTCGATGGCCGGCGTTACGCGGTCGACCGTGTAGGGCTTCTCGATCACCGGAGCGTTGTTGAACTCGGGCGGCGGCGGATCGACGTGGCCGCCGGTGGCGATCACGAATGGAACGTTCTTCTCTCGGAGCTTGGTGGCGACGGGCCAGACATTCTCGCCCTTGAGGTTCACGTCGAGGATGGCGAGGTCGAACCCTCCCTTTTCGACTTCCTCAAGCGCGCATTCGACCGTCTCGCAAGTGCCGCGCACCTTATGGCCCAGGGAATCGAGGAAATCCTCGAGCATCATCGCAATGAGGGGCTCGTCCTCGACGATCAAAATGGAACGCGCGTCAGCCATATGTCATTCGATAGAGTGCGCGCGTGAAACCGAAAAGCTCTATTTCGTCCCGATCGCACGCCGTGCCGCGGCAGCGAGGTCGGTGACCGAAAAAGGCTTGGGCAGGAAATTGACGTTTTCGATGTCGATCGATTTCCGCAGCTGCTCCTCGGCGTAGCCGGACATGAAGAGGATTTTGATGTCGGGACGGCTTTGCCGCGCCTCGCGAACCATCGTGGGACCGTCCATTCCCGGCATGACGACATCGCTGATCAAAAGCTCGATCGGCTCGCCGCGCGCGAGATATTCGAGCGCATCCTCGCCATTGTCGGCAGTAACGACCTTGTAGCCGTGACGCGTCAGCGCCCTCTCGGCAACGCTCCGAACCATCGGCTCGTCCTCGACCAGGAGCACGGTGCCACTGCCCCAGAGCTCCTCTTTCTTCGCTTTGCCGGTTGTCTGGCTCCGGCCCTTGCTCGCCTCTTCGCGGTGCACCGGCAAGTAAATGACGAAGCGGGTCCCTTCGCCGACCTTCGAATCCGCAAAGATGAAGCCGCCCGACTGCTTGACGATGCCATAGACGGTCGAAAGTCCGAGGCCGGTGCCCTTGCCCACCTCCTTGGTGGTGAAGAAGGGCTCGAAGATCTTGCCGAGGATGCTGGGCGGAATGCCGGTTCCGGTGTCCGTGACCGAAAGGGCGCTGTAATCGGCGATCGGCAGGATATCGCTGCCGAGCTCCGCAACCTGGTCCGATTTTACCGAATAGGTCTGGATCGTGAGCACGCCGCCCTTGGGGACCATGGCGTCTCGCGCGTTCACCGCGAGGTTGATGATGACCTGCTCGAGCTGCCCGGGGTCGGCGCGAATGGGACCGAGGTTGCGGCCGTGCTTGACGACCAGCTCGACGGTTTCGCCCAGAAGGCGCTTCAGCAGATGGGACACCTCCGACACAACGTCGGGAAGCTGGAGCACCTGCGGGCGCAGGGTTTGCTGCCGCGAGAAGGCAAGAAGCTGTCGAGTAAGGCCCGCAGCGCGGTTCGAATTCGACTTGATCTGCTGGATGTCGTCATAGTCGATGTCCCCCGGCGTGTGCCTCATCAGCATCAGGTCGCAGTGGCCGATGATCGCGGTCAGAATGTTGTTGAAGTCGTGGGCGACGCCTCCAGCGAGCTGCCCGACGACCTGCATCTTCGTCGCCTGGGCGACTTGGCGCTTGAGCTTGGCTTCCTCGCTATTGTCCTTGAGGAGGAGAAGCACTGCAGCCTCGCCAAGCCCGCGAAGGCCCGCAATGGTGAGCGCCACCGGCTCCGCAGGCTGACGGGCGAGCCGGACGGCGATGTCGCCCGACATGGCGGGGCCGCGCGTGTTGCGGCGGACCGCATCGGCAACCGGCGCCTTGTCTTCCTTGACCACGAGGTCGCCGGGATAGACCGGCATCTTCGAGCCGGTGATTCCCGCGGCCTGGCAGAAGGCCTGATTCATGGTCAGGAACCGGCCGTCGCCATTGACCAGCGCAAGGCCGAGCGGAAGCATGTCGAGAAGCGCCTGCAGGTGCGACGAGCTCGACATCGAGACGCTGTCGGGGCTGTCGAACAGATAGAAGTTGCCGTAGTCGTTGGGTCCAGGCGGTTCGAGCGGGATGAGGACGGCACGAAGCGGGCGTCCGGTTTCGCCTTCTGCGGTCAGCTGGAAATGTGCTCCGTCCTCGGTTTCCTGGACGAGATCGCCGAGCCGCGGAGCTTCGGCGTCTTCGTCTCCGAGTGCCCGCTCCTCGAACAGCCGATTGCGCGCGATCACCTTGCCCTGCGGATCGATGAAGGCTGCGAGCACCCCTGCCCTGCCCAGCAAATCCCCGACGCGCCCGTGAAGCCGATTGACCGCGAGGGTAACCGGGTCGGGCGCGCTCGCCTTCGCAAATTTCCACAGCAGAAGATCGTTTTGCGTGCCGGCGCGCTCGACCTCGACCGGCGTCGGACCCGCCGCGGTCGCTATGCCGGCGACGCAGCCTGCGCCGTCGCGCCATGCCATGGTTTGAGCGAGCGCGAGGCCTTCCCGCGCTTCGTCGTCAGTTCCGACGTTTAGCGGTGCAGCCGCTGCGCCGAATCGCTCACGGTACGCCGCGTTGACGAGCAGCAGCGAGCCTTCGCCGGTAGTCAGCGCGACCGGATCGGTGCTCAGCCCAAGCGCCGATCCTAGCAACGCGAAGTCGGGTCCGGCTACCAATGGCTCGGTCGGAGTGCGCGCAGCCGGCGTTCGGAAGTAAACGACCGCCGCGCCCACCAGGCCGACGAGCATCATGCCTGCCGCAATCAGCGGCTGCCCCACCCCAACCAGCAGCAGGGCCACGGTCAGTGCTGCGCCGGCAATAAGCGCTGGCGTGAGCCAACGACCCCATCCGTCGAGGGCGGTCGATTCGATCTGGGGCAGCTCCTGGTACAGCATGGGCGTCGCCGCCCATGCTACCAGATGCGCATCATCCTACCAGATGCGCACGCGATCCGCCGGCGCGAGGTAGAGCTTCTGCCCCGGCTGCACGCCGAAAGCTGAATACCAGGGGTCCATGTTGCGCACGACGTCGGTGCGGACCCGGCAGGGCGAGTGTGGGTTGGTCAGAAGCTGTTGGCGAAGAGCCGCCTCGCGATCGTTGCAGCGCCACACCTGGGCCCACCCGAGATAGAAGCGCTGGTCGGCGGTCACTCCGTCGATCACCGGCGGCGGAGCGCCGTTCAGCGACGTCAGATAGGCGTCATGCGCGACGGTGAGGCCGGCGAGGTCGGCGACATTCTCGCCCATCGTCAGCTTGCCGTTGACGTGCATGCCCGGAAGCGGCTCGTACGAGTTGATCTGCGCCTCATATTTGTCGAGCCGCGCCTTGAAGTTCTGCGCGTCTGCAGGAGTCCACCAATCGACCAAATTGCCGTGCAGGTCGTATTTCGCGCCTTGGTCGTCGAACTGGTGGCTCATCTCGTGGCCGATCACCGCGCCGATTCCGCCATAGTTCACGGCGGCATCGGCATTCGGATCGAAGAATGGCGGCTGGAGGATCGCCGCCGGGAAGACAATCTCGACCATGGTCGAGTTTGAGTAGGCGTTGATCTCCATTGGGGTCATGCCCCATTCCCAGCGGCGGATCGCTCCGCCGAGCTTGCCGAGCTGATAGTCGTACTCGAACCGGTTCGAGCGCATCGCATTGCCGAGCAGGTCGCCCCGGTCAACGACGAGGCCGCTCATGTCGCGCCACTGTGATGGATAACCGATCTTGGGTGTGAACGCCGCGAGCTTTGCATGCGCCTTGGCCTTCGTCTCGGCGCTCATCCAGTCGAGCTGATCGATCCGTCGTCCCATTGCGGCGATAAGATTATGCACGAGCTTGTCGGCTGCCGCCTTCGTCTCGGGCGGGAAATAACGGGCGACATAGAGCTTGCTGACATCGTCTCCGAGCGAGCCGACGGTGAAGTTGACCGCTCGCTTCCAGCGCGGCTCCTGCTCCGGCGTTCCGGACAGAACCGTTCCGTAGAAAGAGAAGCTTTCCTGGTCGAACTTCTTCGGGAGATAGTCCGAATAAGAGTCGAGCGATCGCACGAGCAGCTGGTCGCGAAGTACAGGCAAAGGCGTGCTTCCAAGCAGGCTCGCGATGCCCTTGAAGGCACTCGGCTGGAAGACGATCACGTAATCGACATTCGCCCCGGCGTCCTTGAGGTACTGAGCGAAGTCGAAGCCGGGCGCGAACTTGTGCAGCTCGGCTAGCGACATCTTGTTGTAGGTCTTGCTTGCGTCGCGGCTGTCCGCGCGCGCCCAGTGGACCTTGGCGATCTTCGTCTCGAGATCGAGAATTGCCTTCGCCCGCGCCGCGGCGTTGGGCTCGCCGGCCAGCGTCAACTCGTTCGTTAGATGCTGGAGATATTTCGCCTTCGTTTCCAGCAGCTTCGGGTCGATCGAGAGATAATAGTCGCGGTCGGGCATCCCGAGGCCGCCCTGGAGAACGTTCAGTGCATATCGGTCGGATTCCTTGCGGTCCTGCCCGACGAAACCGCGATACGGCGTATCGATCCCCAGCTGGTCGGCATCGGAATAGAGCTTCGGGAGGTCCTTCCGCGCCTTGATCGCGCGAACCTCGCTCAGCCACGGCTCGAATGGAGTCAGGCCCTTCGCATCGATCGTCGCCTCGTCCATGAAGCTCTGGTAGGCATTGCCGATCTTGCTGTTCGGATCCTTCGCCTGCTCGTCGATGATGGTGCGCGTCCGCTCCTTCGACAGATCGTCGAGCACGTTGAACATGCCGTAGCGAGCCTTGTCTGGTGGAATCGGCGTGTTCTTCGCCCAGGTCCCGTTTGCAAATTCGAAGAAATCGTCACCCGGCGCGACGGCCTTGTCCATGCCCGCCGTATCGAAGCCGAAGGCGCCATATTGGGGCTTCGGCGCAGGTGCTGCCTCCGGGGCTTCGACCGCTGCGACGGGCGGCGGAGGCGGCGGCGGAGGCGGAGCTTGTGTGGCACAGCCGGTCAGAATCGTCCCCGCGGTGAGGACGCCAAAGAATGAACGCATGAACCTCGATCTCCCCACAGATGCTAACGAACTATAGGGATGTCGAAGGAACGGCGTCAAAGCCGCTTGCAGAAGAAGCACGCCGGAACGCAGAAGGGGCCGATGAGCGCCCCTGCACTTCGCGACGTCGTGCTGAACCCCGAGTGGATCCCGCACACGTACGACGCCGCCGGAGAAAACCTCACCTTCGTCGACGTGCCCCGGCGGGCTCATGCCGAGTTGACCTTCCTTTCGGACGAGGATTTCGCGGGAAGGTTCGCCAAGGCCATCTTCCCTGCCGCATCGGTCGCACTGGAGACCGAGAATGCGGAGCGCGCTCCCATTCACTTCGTCTTCCACACCAGCTTTTGCGGCTCGACCTTGCTCGCAAGGGCGCTCGACATTCCGGGCGTGTCCACTGCGCTGAGAGAGCCGGACATCCTGATCAACCTCGCCAATCGGCTCGTCCGAAGCGACGATGGGTCGAACCGGCAGCGGGTCGAAGTCGTGCTCCGCCTGCTCGAACGGCCGTTCGCGCCGGGCGAACGCGTGATCGTAAAGCCGACGAACTTCGCCAACCGCCTCCTAGAGCCGCTGCTCACGATGCGCCCGAGTTCGCGCGCGGTTCTCCTTTATTCCGACGTCGAGACTTTCCTTCGCTCGCTGTTGAAGCGCGGCATGTTCGGACGGATCTTCGGCCGCAGGATGTTCGCCCAGCTGAGCGGCTGGAGCCCGCTGAGTTTCGGCTATGGCACGGCTGAGCTGCTTCAGCAGACGGACGTGCAGATCGCGGCGCTCGCCTGGCTCATGCAGGTCCACCATTTCGACTCGATTGCCCGCGCCTTTTCGGAACGCGCGATCGTCGTCGATTCGGCAACCCTCGCTGCGAGCCCGGCCGACGTCATCGAACAGGCGCAGTCATTGTTCGGTCTCGGGCTCGGCCGTCGTCAGGTGGAGGAGATCGCCTCGGGCCCGGTCTTTTCGAAGCACAGCAAGTTCTCGGATCGAGATTATGATTCGGTCGCTCGCGACGAGGAGCACAGGGCCGCAAGCGAAGCGCACGCCGAGGAATTGAACATGGTCGTGCAATGGATCGAGGCGGTCGCGCGGCAAACCGGGACTCCGCTCCGTCCGGGCTCCTGATCAGGTGGGCCTGCTATCGCGCCTTCGCTGCCAGCGGCTACGCGACCAGAACCGCCACACCAGCGACGCGGCGAAATAGCCGAACACCGCCATTACCGCGGCGATCGTCAGAATGCCGACCGCGATCGGTCCCGAGGCGTGGTGCAGCCAGAACAGGGCCCGGCTGAGCTCGCCCGAAAAGCGTTCGGCTGCAGCCGCGTTCAAGAGCGGTGCATCGTGGTGCAACTCCCATCGTCCGATGCGGTAGGCCGCATAGTACATCGGCGGGATCGTCAGCGGGTTCACGACCAGCGTGACGATCGCGGCAACCGCGACGTTCGCCCGGGTGGGGATCGCCAGCAAAGCGGCAATCACCGTGTGCATGAACGGGATGATGACCGCGACGAATAGCCCCAGCGCTACGCCGCGAGGGACGGACCGGCGGGTCATTCTCCACAGCGAAGGATGCGCGAGGTGCGGCGCAAACGGGCGCAGCAGACGATGCTCGTGAATCGTTTCGCGCGTCGGGATATGCCGCGTCAGCCAGCGCATGCGGCCCGTACCACCCGCCTCAGGAATCATGACGCCGCTCAGGCATTGTGACGGAGCAGCCTCTGCTGCTCCCGCTTCCAGTCGCGTTCCTTGATCGTATCCCTTTTGTCATGCGCCTTCTTGCCGCGAGCCAACGCCAACTCCACCTTCGCTCGCCCGCTCGCGTTAAAATAGATTGAAAGCGGGACGAGCGTCAGTCCCTGGCGCTCGATCGATCCGCGCAACCTGGCGATTTCGCGCTGCTTGAGGAGCAGCTTGCGGGGCCGCCGTGGTTCATGGTTGAGGCGGTTCCCGTGGCTGTACTCGGGAATGTGGCTGTTGATGAGCCACACCTCCTCTCCCTCGACGGTCGCATAGCTCTCCGCGATCGAGCCTTCGCCATGGCGCAGCGACTTCACCTCGGTCCCCGCCAGCTGGATGCCCGCTTCGAACCGGTCTTCGACGAAATAGTCGAACCGCGCGCGCCGGTTCTCGGCGACGACTTTCTGCTTGTCGAACGGTTGCGGGAGCGGCTTGGCCATGAAGCTTAGATAAGGCCTGCGTGCTCCAATGCAGCATCCACCGCACGTTTCGATGCATCCGACGCTTCGACCAGCGGCAGTCGGAGGTCGGTGGGAAAACCGGGACGCACACGGGAAAGCGCATATTTTGTGGGTGCGGGCGAAGCATCGCTGAAGAGCGCGGCATGCAGCGGATAAAGCCGGTCCTGAAGCTTCAGCGCGTCGTCCCACCTGCCCTCGCGCGTCGCCTTCTGGAAGTCCGAGCAGAGCTTCGGAGCGACATTGGCCGTCACCGAAATGCACCCTACTCCGCCCATTGCATTGAAGCCGAGCGCCATGTCGTCGTTCCCCGACAGCTGGCAGAAATCCGTTCCACAGGCGATCCGCTGCGCAGAAACGCGCGCGAGGTTCCCGGTCGCGTCCTTGATGGCCACGATCCGCTCATGCGCCGAGATCTTCCCAAGGGTTTCCACCGAGATGTCAGCGACCGTCCGTGAGGGTACATTGTAGACCACGATCGGCAGGGAGGACGCTTCGGCGACGGCGATGAAATGCGCAGCGAGACCAGCCTGGCTCGGTTTGTTGTAATAAGGCACGACGACCAGCACCGCGTCGGCTCCGGCGTCGGCAGAGGCGCGCACCATCTCGGTCGCTACGGCGGTCGAATAGCTGCCGCAGCCCGCGATCACCGGAACCCTCCCATTCGCAGCCCGAACCGCCTGGGCGACCACTTCGCGGTGCTCGTCGCGGTTCAGAGTGGCGGATTCTCCGGTGGTCCCGCACGGAACCAGCGCGTTGGACCCTTCCGCGATCTGCCATTCGACGAACTCGCTGAATGTGTCTTCGGCGACACGCCCACCGGAAAAGGGGGTCACCAGCGCCGGGATCGAGCCGAAAAACATGAACTTAACTCCCGCGTAGCGAGTTTTTCTGTGGAGAAGTGGGCCGTGTTCAGTGGCTGATAAGGAGGGGCGTATCAATATGTCCAGCATGTGGCGATTTGCTGGATCCATAGCGGTGCTTCTAGCCACGGCTCCGCTAAGCTCGGCGCAATATGCCGCGCCGACGACCTATACTGCCGCCACAAATTACGCGCCAAGCGTCTCCTATTCGCTCGATCAATGGCGACGCCTCCGCCAAAGCAGCGGGTACAGCTTCGCCGACTACGCTTCCTTCCTGATCGCAAATCCCGATTGGCCCGATTCGTCGCGGATGCGCCGCTGGGCCGAGAAAGCGATGCGGCCGGGCGAAAATGCGGGCACGGTCATTTCCTTCTTCGCCAAGGACAAGCCGGAGAGCGGCAACGGCTGGGCGCGCCTGACCGAAGCTTGTGCAGCAAGCGGCCGGGCCGCGGACGCGCTGAGCGCTGCGCGGAGCGCGTGGGCCTCTTCGGACCTGAGCTCGGATGACGAGCAGGCGATCTGGGCCCGCTACGGCGGTAGCTTCACCCGCGCGGATCATGATCGCCGCGTCGACTCGCTCCTCTTCGACAAGAAGCCCGATACGGCCGCGCGCTTCCTTGCGATGACCAGCCCCGAGCGACAGCCGGCCTTTGCCGCGCGCATCGCCCTGCAGCAGGGCGCCTCCGATGCGGAAAGCCGGTACCAGGCCGTGATCGGCAGCGTGACCAGCGACGCCGGTCTGATGATGGATCGCGCTCGCTATCTCCGCGACCGTAATTACAACAATTCCGCCCAGGATCTCGCGGCTCGGACGCATCACTTCACCTACAAGCCGACGGACCCTGAGCGATTCTACGAGATGATGCTGCAACTCGCGGGCGACGCTGCAAGCGACCGCGACTGGCAGACGGCCTATAACATCACTCGGCAGATCGATGACGTTCTCCCCGCCGGTGCGGACGTTGCCGACCAGCCGCTCGGCGTTCGCGATGATTACACCAGCCTTGCCTGGCTTGGAGGCAGCGTGGCGCTCGATCGCATGCGCCAGCCGTCGAGCGCGCTTGCGATGTTCGACCGCTATTCCCGAGCGGGCCGCTCGCTCCAGGTCCAGACCAAGGGCGACTATTGGGCGGGCCGAGCGGCGCTTGCCGCCGGCCAGTTCCAGCAGGCGACGGGCTATTTCCAGCGCGCGGCGGCTTATCCGGATCTCTTCTATGGCCAGCTCGCTCTAGAACGCCTCGGGCGTGCGGTGCCGGCGCCGCCCGCAGCGCTTCCGCAATATACGACGACGTCGGTTCAGCGCGCGGCATTCAACACGCGGCGCCTCGTCCAGGCGCTCCGACTGCTCGGCCGGCAGGGACGTTCGACCGAGCAGGCCCTCTTCGTCCAGGCGCTTGCCCGCTCGCTCGATACCGACGTCGACCGAAACCTCGCACTCCAGCTGGCGCAGGAAACTGGCCGCCAGGACTTGCCGGTCTGGGTCGCGCGAACGGCACGGATCAAGGGCTCGAGCTTCTACGTTCGCCAGGCCTATCCCTTCCTGTCGGCATCGGTTTCGAGCAGCTTGTGGTCGCTCGCTAACGGGATCAGCAGGCAGGAAAGTTCGTTCGACCCCTATGCGATCAGCCATGCCGGGGCGCGCGGAATGATGCAGCTGATGCCGGGGACGGCGCGCGACCAGGCCGACAAGATGGGAATCGGCTATGACAGCTATCGGCTGATCACCGACCCCAATTACAATGTCTCGATCGGCTCGTCCTACTTCCAGCACATGCTCGATATCTGGGGCGGCAACGTTCCGCTGGCCGTCGCCAGCTACAACGCAGGGTCGGGCAATGCCGGCAAATGGGTGAGGCAATATGGGGATCCGCGCGGCAGGGTCGACGTGGTCGGGTGGATCGAGGCGATCCCGTACGACGAGACCCGGGGCTACGTGCAGCGCGTGATCGAAAACAGCGTCGTTTACGACTCGCTCCGCACGAGCCAGCCGCAGCAAGCCGCCTTCCACGTCTCCCGCTATCTTGGGAAGGATCGCCCGGGCTGATAATCGTCAGCCATGGCTGATCGTTACATCACTCCAGAGGGGCTCGCTCGGATCCGCGCCGAATATGACGAGCTGTTCGGCGTCGAGCGGCCGAAGATCGTCGAGACGGTGTCCTGGGCCGCCTCGCTTGGCGACCGGTCGGAGAATGCCGATTACATTTATGGCAAGCGGCGCCTTCGCGAGATCGACCGACGGCTCGGCTACCTCGCCAAGATCATGAAGCAAGCGAAGGTCGTCGATCCCGCGAAGCAGGAGGCGCGCGACCAAGTCCGCTTCGGCGCCACGGTCGAACTTGCAGACGAAGACGATAACCGGCGCACGGTAACGCTGGTGGGAAACGACGAAGCGGAAGCTTCTGATGGCCGCATCGGGTGGAGCGCGCCCCTCGCCCGAGCGCTGGTCGGAGCGAAAGTTGGCGACGAGCGAGTCGTCCGCCTTCCTGCAGGCGAGAAGGGCTACGAGGTGTTGGCCATTCATTATCCGTCATCCCGGGCCTGACCCGGGATCCGCCAGCATCGGGAGGTAGCCGGGCCCCGGCTCAAGGCCGGGGTGACGAAACTTCTATTCCTGCGCGACGACCTTCGCCGGATTCACTTTCGCCGCTGCAGGAGCGGCGTCGCCGACAATACGGATGTTCAGCTCCTTGAGCTGGTTGGGATAAACCTCGGACGGAGCATTCATCATGAGGTCCTCAGCCTTCTGATTCATCGGGAAGAGGATCACCTCGCGGATGTTCGGCTCGTCGGCGAGCAGCATCACGATCCGGTCGATACCCGGGGCCGACCCGCCGTGCGGGGGAGCCCCGAACTTGAATGCGTTGATCATTCCCGCGAAGTTCGTGTCGACCTCTTCCTTGGTGTAGCCGGCGATCTCGAATGCCTTGTACATGATGTCCGGACGGTGGTTCCGGATCGCACCCGAACTCAGCTCCACCCCGTTGCAGACGATGTCATACTGCCAGGCGAGGATGTCGAGCGGATCCTTGCTCTCCAGCGCCTCCATCCCGCCTTGCGGCATCGAGAAGGGGTTGTGGCTGAAGTCGATCTTCTTTTGCTCCTCGTTATACTCGAACATCGGGAAGTCGACGATCCAGCAGAAGCGGAAGGCGTCCTTTTCGAGAAGGTCGAGTTGCTCCGCGACGCGAGTTCGGGCCGCGCCTGCGAGCTTCGCCGCGTCCTCTTCCTTGCCGGCGGCGAAGAAAATTCCGTCGTCGGGCCCAAGTCCCATCGCCTCGGCGATGCGGTTCATGCCCTCCTCGCCATGGTTCTTGGCGATGGGACCGCCCCATTCGCCGCCCTTGCGGGTGGCATAGCCGAGGCCGGCGAAGCCCTCGGCCCGCGCCCATTCGTTCATGTCGTCGAAGAATTTGCGGCTCTTCTCGGCGGTGCCGGGCGCCGGGACGGCACGTACAACCGCGCCCTTCTCTATCAGCCCCGCGAACAGCCCGAAGCCGGAGCCCCTGAAATGCTCCGAGACATCGGTGATCAGCAGCGGACTGCGCAAATCCGGCTTGTCGCTTCCGTACTTTAGCAGGGCTTCTTTATACGGAATGCGAGGATACTCGCCCGCCGGTGTGACGCTCTTTCCGTTCGCGAATTCCTCGAACACGCCCGAGAGCACTGGCTCGATCGCATTGAATACGTCGTCCTGCGTGACAAAGCTCATCTCGAAATCGAGCTGATAGAATTCGCCCGGGCTCCGATCGGCCCGCGCGTCCTCGTCGCGAAAGCAGGGCGCGATCTGGAAATAGCGGTCGAAGCCGGCGACCATGATCAGCTGCTTGAACATCTGCGGCGCCTGGGGAAGCGCGTAGAACTTGCCCGGGTGGACACGGCTCGGGACCAGATAATCGCGCGCTCCCTCGGGCGAGCTTGCCGTCAGGATCGGGGTCTGGAACTCGGTGAAGCCCTGATCGATCATCCGCCGCCGGATCGACGCGATCACGGCGGAGCGAAGCATGATGTTGGCATGCACCTGCTCGCGGCGCAGGTCGAGATAGCGATATTTGAGCCGAATCTCCTCTGGATAGTCCTGCTCTCCAAACACCGGCATCGGCAGCTCGGCCGCAGTCGATTGCACCGTAACCTCGATCGCGCGGACCTCGATCTCGCCGGTAGGCAGGTTTGGATTCACCGTTTCCTTCGAGCGGGCGACCACCTCGCCTTCAACAGTGACAACCGATTCCACTCGGAGGCGATCGAGCGTCTTGAATGCGGGGGAATCCGTGTCGGTGACGATCTGGGTGATGCCGTAATGATCGCGCAGGTCGACGAAGAGCAAATGGCCGTGATCGCGCTTGCGGTGAACCCAACCCGAAAGGCGGACCCGCCCACCGACGTCGCTGGAGCGCAGCTCAGCGCAAGTGTGAGTACGATAGGCGTGCATGCGGAACGTCGGCTTTCTGGTTCAAAGATCGTGGAAAAGTGCGCGCCGCGCTTCACGTCCCACTCATCTTTTGTCAACCCGCGAGGGCGGAGCTATGGCCCTCCGCAGAATCATGCGTATCCATCCACTGATTACCAAGTCCGAAGAGCTCAGGGCCCTCGTCGAGCGACTTTCCAAGCAGCCGTTCGTCGCCGTGGACACAGAGTTCATGCGCGAGAACACCTACTGGCCCGATCTCTGCCTGATCCAGGTGGCGAGCAGCGACGAAGCTGCGGCGATCGACCCGAAAGCAGAGGGCCTGGACTTAAAGCCGCTCCTCGATCTGTTCGTGAACGATGAGGAAGTGCTGAAGGTCTTCCATGCGGGTGGGCAAGATCTCGAGATCATCCACAATCTGACGGACAAGGTCCCCCACCCTTTGTTCGACACGCAGATTGCGGCGATGGCGCTCGGGCATGGGGAGCAGATCGGCTACTCGAACCTGATTGAAAGCCTGCTCGGTCACAGTCTCGACAAGGGCGCGCGCTTCACGGACTGGAGTCGTCGGCCTTTGGACAAGCGCCAAATCGACTATGCGATCGCCGACGTTACCCATCTCGCCGCCGTATTCCCGCGCATGGTCGAGAAGCTGAAAAAGACAGGCCGCGGCGCCTGGCTGGACGAGGAAATGGAACGACTCGCCGACCCTTCGAGCTTCGCCTTCCCGCCGGAGGACGCTTGGAAACGCCTCAAGCTGCCGAGCCGGAATCCAGCGGTGCTTGGGCGACTGAAGGCGCTCGCGGCCTGGCGCGAGACCGAGGCGCGCTCAAAGAATCTGCCGCGCGGACGGATCATCAAGGACGATACGCTGAACGAAATCGTCCTCCATCCGCCAAAGACCCAAGAGGACCTCGGCCGAGTCCGCGGTCTCTCAGCCGGGTGGAAGACCAACGACATCGGCGGCCGACTTATGTCTGCGCTCAATGCCGCCAAAGCGCTCGAGCATGACGAAATGCCGGACCGGGAGCCGCGGCGGCCGGGGCTCACCAAAGATGCGGTGCTCGTCAGCGACCTCTTGAAGCTGCTGCTGAAGATCCGGGCCAAGGAAAGCGGAGTCGCCGCGCGCCTTATTGCCCGGTCCGACGACCTCGAAGCGCTCGCCGCGGGCGTGCGCAAGAACCTCAATATCCTCTCTGGCTGGCGTTACGAGCAGTTTGGAAAGGACGCGCTCGATCTCGTCGAAGGACGGCTCGCCTTCGCGATCGAAAGTGGAAAGCTCAAGATGAGCCGCGTGCGTCAGGAGGAAACGGTCGATGCGTAAGATGCTTTTTGTCTTCCCGCTGCTTCTGAGCGCCTGTTCGACCGCTCCCGCCGAGCCCGTGGTTCATGGCGAAACGCCGGGCCACACCTGCAAGGAGGAGGGAACCGCGAAGTTCGTCGGACAGACCCGGAACGACGCGGTCGGTACTGAGATCAAGCGGGTATCGAACGCCGCCGTCCTCCGCTGGGCCCCGCCGGGCGTGATGCTGACCATGGACTTCAGGGCCGACAGGGTGACCGTCTGGCTCGATCCAGCGGACAAGATCACCAAGATCCGCTGCGGCTAGGCCGCCTCGCCGATCATCCTCGCTTCGGCCAGCGCGCGCCGGACAGTCGGCAGAGACAGTCGCGCCCGCTCTGCCATAGCGAAACGGTCAACCGCTTCGACTGCGCGCTCCGCGGTCCAGTAATCGCGGTGCAGCCGCTCACTCATAAAGCGCAGCGCTTCGGGCGGAATGTGCAATCCTCGATCGGCGAAATGCAGCTGGATCAGCGCAGCGAAGAGCGCGTCGTCCGGGTGACCAATGCGCGTGGTCGGAGTCACCGCGAGGCGGGTCTTGAGATCGGGAAGCGTGGGAGCCCAGGCCGGCGGGAGCTCGTCCGCGACCATGATCAGCGGTCGCCCGGCGTCCTGAGCCTGGTTCCAGGCGTGGAACAGCTCTTCCTCCTCGCGCTGATCCGCCTCGTCGAACAGCCTTCCGCCGACTCGCTCGACGAAGCTCCGCGCAAGGAGCGTTCGGCCCGAGCGGCGCGGGCCCGTCAGGATCGTCGCCTTGACCGGCCACATGCTCCACTTCCTGAAATGCTCGAATGCGTCGCGGTTGGCGTCGGAAACGATAAAGCGGGCGTCCCCTTCAGTTTGCGGCCAGTCGAGCGGAAGCGCGATCTGGTCCGGCGCTTGCTTCACTGGGCCGCACCGCTGTTCTGATTGGCTGCGGACTGCGCGGGCTGAGGAGTCGGAGGCGCTGCCGCAGCCGGTGCCGGAGCCGGAGGCGCAGGAAGCGATGGCGGCTTGTCCGATCCCGAATGCACGCGAACGACCGTGCCCGAAAAATCGACGACCCAGCCCCTTGCCGTTAGCGCCGCGGCAAGTTGCGCGACCGAGCCGCGGTAACCGACCAGTATGTAGCTGGTCCCGCCAGGGTTGATCTGCTGCGGCGTCGCCGACGTGATCCCCGGCAAGGTCCTGAGATGAGCCATCGCGAAATTGTAGATGACGACGTCTTTGCCGGTGACCTGGACCTGATAGGCGTTCACGAGGTTCACCGGCTTGGGCGGCGGCGCGATCTCCGCAACTTCCTGCACCGGCGGCGGAGGCAGGTTCAGCGACGGGTCGCGGGACAGCTGCCCTGCAGCAAGCGCCCGAGCGTAGAGAGAATCGATGCGCTGCGCTCCTTGCGCCATCATGGCCGGGATCGCATCGCTATTCGGTGCGGTGAGGGTGAAGCCGCCGACGATTTCGTAATCGGGACCGTGTCGGGCGATAAAGCGCGCAACCGCAGGGCCGCCGGGATACGCGCGCTGAAGTTGGACCTCAGCGATCAGCACGTCCTGCGCGCCGTACATGTCGAGCAGCCCGCGCCACCAGCCGCGGCCGGGGCGCGTCGTCTGGGCGGCGTTCACGAGCAGCGGGTCGGCGCCCATTCCGCTAACCCGCACATAACTGATCGGCGATTGTGCCGTCCGGAACTGCGCCCAGGCGCGCTGCCATGCATTGCGGACTTCGAGGCTGGTCTCGGTCCCAGCGCTCACGGTCACGGGGATAAGAAGCATCGCTACCGAATGCTCGGTCACCTGGCTGCCCTCGACACCGAGGAACGGAGCCGACTTCGCCCGATCGAACTCCAAGCGCAGGTCGGCGATGTAGCGGTTCGGGCCGATCAGCTCACGATCGACGTTGATGGAGCTGACGATCTGGTCGAGCGTGCCGTCGGGAAGGTTCGGAGCCTGCCCGATCGGCGCATTATGCATTTTGGCCCACAGCGCCCTGAAGCCCTGACGCTGCGCGAGGCGCCAGCCTCCTAGCCGCGCCGACTGCGCATCGGCAGCGCCGACGTCGACATGCACTGGGCCGATCTCGAGCGTGTTCGAGGTGTCCAGCGGAAGGATGCCGCGCTCCGTGCTCTCGAGCTGCGCATAGACGGCCGCGCCGATTCCCAGAACGGCGAGGAACAGCAACAGCAGGATTGCGAGGCGGCGACGAAGCATTCGCGAGGTCTTTTGGCGACAACGCCGTGGAAATCCAAGCGGCTTGTCTCTAGTGCCCGCGGGAAATGAGCCAAAAACCTCTCACCTATGCCGATGCCGGCGTGTCGATCGACGCCGGAAATGCACTGGTGAAAGCGATCGGACCCCTCGCCCGCTCGACCGCGCGACCAGGTGCGAATGCGGAGCTTGGGGGTTTCGGAGGCTTCTTCGATCTGAAGGCAGCAGGCTATTCCGATCCGCTGCTGGTTGCCGCGAATGACGGCGTCGGAACCAAACTCAAGCTGGCGATCGAGTCCGGAAGGCATGAAGGAGTAGGCATCGACCTCGTCGCCATGTGCGCCAACGACCTGATCGTGCAGGGCGCCGAGCCACTCTTCTTCCTGGATTATTATGCGACGGGGAAGCTCGACAATGATGTCGCGGCGGCCGTCGTTGCCTCGATTGCGGAAGGATGCCGCCAGGCCGGCTGCGCGCTGATCGGCGGAGAGACCGCCGAGATGCCGGGGATGTACGCCGCCGGCGATTACGATCTCGCTGGCTTCTGTGTCGGCGCGGTGGACCGGAAAAAGGTGCTGACGGGCGCGACTATTGCCTCCGGCGACATCATTCTCGGCGTCGCAAGCTCAGGCGTCCACAGCAACGGCTTCTCGCTGGTCCGGCGGATCATCGAGCAGCAAGGCTGGAACCTCAACGAGCGACTGCCCGGCGAGGGTGGCAAGTCGTTGGGCCAGGCGCTCCTCGAGCCTACGCGCATTTACGTCCGCGCGCTCCTGCCTCTCGTCCAGCAAGGCCGGATCAAAGGGCTGGCACATATCACAGGCGGCGGACTTCTCGAGAATATTCCAAGGGTTCTTCCCGAAGATTGCCATGCCGTGATCGATTCGGGCCGATGGGAGCTGCCCTCCATTTTCACAACGCTGCAAGCGGGCGGGCGGATCGCTCCGGAAGAAATGGCGCGGACCTTCAACTGCGGTGTCGGAATGGCTGTCCTGGTCTCGCCTAAGAATGCGGCCGAGGTCCACGACGCGCTCGAGGGCGCCGGCGAGTCCACGTTCGAGATCGGCCGCGTCGAGGAAGGCCAGCGGGGCTGCACCGTCCACGGATCGGCAGGAACATGGAGCTCTGGCGAGGACTGGTCCGCGACCCACAATGCGTGACCCAAAACGCGTCGCAATCCTGATCTCAGGGCGCGGAAGCAACATGCGCGCCTTGGTCGAGCAGGCGCACAACTACCGCGTCGTACTGGTCGCTTCGAACAAGACGCAGGCGCAAGGGCTCGACTGGGCACGCGAGCATGGCGTTCCGACCTGGGCGCTGGACAGCAAGGGTATCGAGCGGGAGGATTATGACCGCATGGTCTCAACGGCTCTCGATGAACATGGCGTTGGAACGCTTGCGCTTGCGGGCTTCATGCGCATCCTCTCGCCCTGGTTCGTCGACCGCTGGGCGGGGCGGATCGTCAACATCCACCCTTCCCTGCTTCCAAAGTACCGAGGCCTCGACACCCATGCCCGCGCGATCGGCGCAGGCGATAAGGTCAGCGGCTGTTCGGTTCACGTCGTCACCGATGAGCTCGACGCCGGCGAGGTGCTGGGACAAGCCGAAGTGCCAATTGAGGCCGTCGACACGCCAGCAACTCTCGAACAGCGCGTGCTGGCCGCCGAGCATCGACTATACCCGGAAATTCTCAATGAGTTCGTGCTGAGATGATCGATCCGCTTGGCAAGGTTCGCGACGCCGCGCTGGAGCTTCCCGAAACCGAGGAGCGGCTGTCGCATGGGCAGCCGACCTTCTTTGTCGCAGGCAAGCAATTCGCCCAGTTCCGAGCCAGTCATCACGGCGACGGAAAGACCGTGGCTTGCGTCCGAATTTCCAGCATCGACGAGCAGGCAATGCTGCTCGAGGCCGACCCGCAGACCTATTCCAAGCCGGCTTATCTGCCGAGCTGGATCTCTATCAACCTGGTTGGCGACGACGTCGACTGGGACCATGTCGCCGACCGCATCGCCGAAAGCTGGGAGCTTGCAGCGCCTCGCCGCTTACTGGAGGCTGGCGGCCGATGAGCGAAACCGAATCGGAACGACGCCGCCGCTGGATCTCGCTCGGCGAGACGATCGCAATCGCTGCACTGATCGTTTCGGCGGCCGGCGTGTGGATCAGCTGGAAGACCAGCGACACCGACAAGACCACACAGATCGTCGAGCAGCATTCGCCGATTCCGCTGAGCCTCCGCGGCAAACGGGAGGACGACGGCGAGCGCCTTGAGATCACACCTGTCGAGTCGAGCCATGCGCTTCAGTCGCTGACCATTACCTTTCCAGGAGCATCGGTGGTCCAGGTCGGAAGCGACGGCGAACTGGAAGCGCGCGACGTCCAGTCGGCATTGAAGGGGCGGGACGACGAGGCGAAGGACCGCACTCTCTCGGTGCCTGTCCGAATCAATGCGCGCTATGTCGAAGCGGGAAAGGACCGGCAAGCGACGGGCTCCTACACGATTCGCTACATGTGGAAGGGCGGCGGCCTGTTCGGCGGGCGCTCGCTCCACCTCGTCGGGCTCAGCCGAGGCTGAACTTGAACGTCGATCTCCCGTCAGCGGCAGAGATCGTCCTAGTCCTTGCGGAGCTCGCCGTCCTCGTCCGGGTGCTGCTGCGCCCCCATCGGGAGCCGGCTTCCCGCCTCGCCTGGGTCATCGTCGTCATCGCGCTCCCGCTCCTTGGCGTCATCGCATATCTGATCGTGGGTGAGACGCGCATCAGCGGCCCGAGGCGGGAGCACGGCCGCAACATCGACGCGGCGCTAACCCGCCCCAAAGGCGATCCTGCGTGCCTCGATCAGCTCGGCAAGGGTCCCCACCAGGCGCCGTTCGCGCTGGCGAGGACGATCAATTGCCTCGATCCGACATGCGGCAACAGCGCTCACCTCGCGGCAGACAGCAATGTCGCGATCGACGAGATCGTCGCGGACATCGACGCCGCCAGGCGGCACGTCCACATCTGCACGTACATCTGGCTCACCGACAACAACGGCCTGAAGGTCAAGGACGCCTGCGTCCGCGCCGCGCAGCGCGGCGTCGAGGTCCGGATCCTGGCCGACGCCCTCGGGTCGCAGCTCCTGATCCGCTCGCCCCACTGGCGCGAGATGTCCGACAAGGGCTGCCAGGTGCGCGCTGCCCTACCCGTCGGCAATCCACTTTGGACCTTGATCCGGGGGCGCGTCGATCTTCGCAACCACCGCAAGGTGATGGTCGTCGACAACAGGATTGCCTGGTGCGGAAGCCAGAACGTCGCGGACCCGGAGTTTCGCATCAAGCCGCGCTATGCGCCGTGGGTCGACGTCATGACCCGATGGCAAGGCCCGGCCGCGCAGCACAACCAATATCTCTTCGCCTCGGACTGGATCGCGGAGGGCGGCGACGACATCAGCAGCCTTCTGCAGGAATCGCCGACCGACATCGCGAACGGCACGGTCCTCGCTCAAGTCATCGGGACAGGTCCAACGTCCTCCTTCGATGCAATGCCCGCGGCTTTTGCGGAGCTGATCCACTCGGCGCGTGAGGAACTGGTGGTGACGACGCCCTATTTCGTGCCGGACGAGCAACTTCTGTTCGCGCTGACCTCGGCGGCGCGCAGAGGAGTGAGGACCGTGATGATCATCCCGCAGCGCTGCGACAGCCGGGTCGTCGCGGCCACCGCTGAGAGCTATTTCGAGGACCTCATCAAGGCCGGCATCGAGCTCTACGAATATCGGCGGGGGCTGCTCCACGCCAAGACCATGGTCGCCGATCGCAAGATCGGCTTGATCGGAAGCGCGAACCTGGACCGCCGCAGCTTCGAGCTCAATTTCGAGAACAACATACTGTTCGCCGATGTGGCCTTCGCGGCCGTCGTCGGCGCCCGTCAGTCGGAGTATCTCGCCGACAGCGACCGGATCACGGCCGATGATGTTGCCGCTTTCACCATCGGCCGCAGGCTCTGGCAGAACCTGCTCGCGACGATGAGTCCGGTGCTTTGACCTTCAGCCGACGATTTCGTCGGGCTCGAAGAAGAAGTCGATCTCGGTCCTGGCGTTCTCGTCACTATCCGAGCCGTGGACCGAATTGGCCTCGATTGATTCTGCATAGGACTTGCGGATCGTGCCTTCGGCGGCATCGGCGGGGTTGGTTGCGCCCATCACGTCGCGGTTGCGCTTCACGGCGTCCTCGCCTTCGAGCACCTGAACCACGACCGGGCCTGACGTCATGAAGGTGCACAGGTCGTTGTAGAACGGCCGCTCTTTGTGGACGGCGTAGAAGCCTTCGGCCTGTTCGCGAGTCATGCGGATACGCCTGGACGCAACGACCCGCAGGCCCGCTTCCTCCAGCATCTTGGTGACTGCGCCCGTGAGGTTGCGGCGAGTGGCGTCGGGCTTGATGATCGAAAAGGTGCGCGTCACGGCCATGACCGGGCGGTCTCCTCTAAAAATTCGTTGGTTGGAGTTGGTGGGCCGCCTAGCGGGCAGCCGCTGCGCGGGCAAGCCTCAGGCCTTCTTTACCCACTTTCCGCCTTCCTGCGCCCAGTAACGGCGATCGACCCCTTCCCTGCCCGACAGTAGCTTCCACGCGAGGCGCGCGCCCTCGAGCGTGTTGTCGTCGAACAAATAAAAGCTGCGATCGTAGGTCAGGGCCGCCTCGCGCCAAATCCCGTCCGCAATAAGCATATTGCGCGCGAGATTCGGCGCGTCGGGGCTGGTGGAAAGGAGGATTGGTTGCCGGGTATCGTGGGCTCCCCCGGCCAGCCCATGCGGAAGAAAGCCAGCGGGTTCCTGGTCCCACAACATTCGGTCTAGGCGCGCGAGATAATTCTCGTCCTCGGCTACAACGATCAGCCGTCCATCACCCGCCAGCAGCTTTTCCGCGATGCTCGCGATCACCTGCTCAGGTGGTATTCCGGCCAATTGATAGAAATCGACCCGCACCGCCCGGGGCGCTTAAGCTTCGAGCACGTCCGCGACATATTGGTCGAGGAGGCGAACGCCAAATCCGGTCGCGCCCTTCTCGTACGTCGAGTTCGGCTTGTCGGACCATGCCTTGCCGGCCATGTCGACGTGCGCCCACCTCACACCATTTTCGATGAAGCGCTGGATGAATTGCGCCGCGGTAATCGATCCGCCTTCGCGCGGGCCGACGTTCTTCATGTCGGCGATCGGCGAATCGATCAGCCGATCGAAGGTGTCCGCAAGCGGCATCCGCCAAAGCTTGTCGCCGGATTCGTCCGCCGCCCTGAGCAGTGCGGACGAAAGTTCGTCATTGTTCGAGAACAGCCCTGCCCATTCGTGCCCGAGACTGATGAGGATCGCCCCGGTCAGCGTCGCCAGATCGATGATCGTCTTCGGCTTGTAGTTGCGCTGAACATAGGTGACCGCATCGGCAAGCACGAGCCGTCCTTCCGCGTCGGTGTTGATCACCTCGACAGTCTGGCCCGATAGGGTCGTGACGACGTCGCCCGGGCGCTGGGCATTGCCGCCCGGCATGTTCTCGACGAGGCCGCAGATGCCGACGACGTTGGCTTTGGCCTTGCGAAGAGCGAGCGCCTTGAGCGCACCGGCAACGGCGCCGGCACCGCCCATATCCCACTTCATCGCTTCCATGCCGGCGGCCGGCTTGATCGAGATTCCGCCGGTGTCGAAGGTCACGCCCTTGCCGACGAACGCAGTCGGTTCGCCCTTGCCGCCACCGTTCCATTTGAGGATCAGAAGCCGCGCCTCGCGGACCGAACCTTGCGCGACGCCAAGCAGCGCGCCCATTCCGAGCTTCTCCATCTGCGCCCGGTCGAGGACCTCGATTTCGACGCCAGTGCCATCGAGCGACTTCTTCACTCGCTCGACGAAGCTCTCGGGATAGATGATGTTGGCCGGCTCGGTGACGAGCTCGCGCGTCAGCGACACGCCTTCGACGACCGGTGCCCAGCGCGACTTGTACCGCTGTTCCGCTCCCGCTCCCCCACCAACAATGACAATCTCCTCGAGCGTCGGCTTCTGATTGTCCTTGAGCTTCGTGCGATAGCGGTCGTAGCGCCACGAACGCAGCGCCGCCGCCAAGGCGACGCGTGCGGCTCCGTCCGCATCGGCGCCGCGCCCGCTGATGTCGATGACCACCGTCTTCTCGCCCGACGCGAGCAGCCTCGCGACCGCCGTGCCACCGAGCTTTTCCTCTGCATCGCCATTCTTGGCGTTGCCAACACCGATGACGAGAATTCGGCGGATCGTACCGCCTTCGTCGACAAACTGTTCGGAGACGCTGCCCGAATCGCCCTCGAACCGCTGCCGGTCGAGCGTCGAGCCGACCGACTGCTGCGCCGCGCCGAGCGAGGCGAGACCCGAGCGGTCTTTGCCCGAAACCGGCAAAACCAGCGCAAAATCTCCCGAAGGCCGGCTATCGGCGAAGCGAATATTCATGTGAGGCAATCCCAAATGCGAAACTTTCCCTCGCCTTTAGGGTGCAACCCCTCGCTTGGCAAAAGGAGTAGCGAGGCGATTGTCGGCAGCGGCGCGAGGTGCGATAGGCGCTTGCCAAGACGGGCATCATCAGAGTGGCGGACAGGACAGCGTTGGCGGCGAGATTTGTCTGGTGGTCAGCGCTCCCGCTGCTGATTGCGACATCCGCGCAGGCGTCCGCCCAGGCCGCGCCGGTCGCTCCGCCGGCTGTCGTGCCCCAACAACCGGACGAGATCGTTCAGTTTAGCGCTGACACGGTCACCTACGACGACAACAATGACATCGTGACCGCGAGCGGCGAGGTTCGAATGAGCCGCGACGGCAATTATCTTGCCGCGGACCAGGTCACCTGGAACCGCAAGACCGGAAAGGTCTTCGCTCACGGCAACGTCGTCCTTCTGACGCCGCAGGGAGACAAGCTGGTCGGCGAGACTGTCCAGCTGACCGATACGCTGCGCGACGGGACGGTCGATAACCTCCTCATCGTGCTTGAGAATGGCGCTCGCATCGCCGCCACCCGAGGAAGCCGGACCGGCGATATCACGACGCTGGAAAATGCGATCTATTCGCCCTGTCCGGTGACCACGTCGAGCGGCTGTCCCAAGCGTCCGAGCTGGGCCATCACCGCGGCCCGGGTCATCGATGATCCGGGAACCGGCAAGGTGCGCTTCGTCAGCGGCCGTCTGCAGATTTTCGGGATCACGCTCCCACTTCTTCCGATCTTCGCGGTCACTCGCGGGAACGAGGGTACGACCGGCTGGCTGGCGCCGGATTTCAGCATTTCGAGCAAGAAGGGCTTCGAGATCGCCGAGCCCTATCACTGGCAGATGGGCCCGAACAGCGACCTCACGCTGACGCCCCACCTTTACACGGGCGTGCTCCCTGCCATCGAGGCCAAGTACCGTCAGCTCGATAGCTGGGGGGCGTTCCAGGTCGGCGGCTTCCTGACGTACGGAACGATCGAGAGCGTCGATCCGGACGTGACGTCCACGGACAAGGGCTTGCGCGGATATTTCGAGGCGAACGGCAAGGCTCAGCTGGATCCCCTGTGGAGCATCACCGCTTCCTTGCGCGCCGCGACCGACAAGACGCTGACGCGGCGCTACGACATCACCAACGACGATCGGCTGCGCAATGTCGTCAACGTCGAGCGGATCAGCCCCGATTCCTACATTTCGATCGCGGGCTGGGCTTTCGAGGGCCTGCGATCCGAAGACATTCAGAAGCAGATCCCGATTGCCTTGCCGGCAATCGACGCTCGATTCCGCAAGGAGGACGTCTTCGGCGGAACGCTTCAGCTGCAAGGCAACAGCCTGTCGATCCTGAGGATCGAGGGCCAGGATACGCAGCGGGCCTTCGCGAGCGCAGAATGGGACCTGAGGCGGCTAACGCCTTGGGGACAGGAAGTGACCCTAACCGCTTATGCCCGAGGCGACGTCTACCATACGGACGATGCCGAAAGTACGACCGTGCCGATCTACAGCGGCACCGACGGGTGGCACACGCGCGCGATCGGGGCCCTTGCCGCCGACGTCAAATGGCCATTCATCGGCCCGCTTTTTGGCGGCATCCAGCGCCTTGAGCCGCGTGTGCAGCTGGTGCTGACCCCGCCGACCCCAAACATCGATATTCCGAATGAGGATGCGCGCTCGATCGACCTCGAGGACAGCAATCTCTTCGCGCTCAACCGCTTCCCTGGCTACGACCGCTGGGAAGACGCCTCCCGCATAACCTATGGGTTCGATTGGTCGCTCGACCGGCCCAACCTCTCGATCACCAGCACGATCGGCCAGAGCTATCGCCTCGTCGACCGGCCCGGCATCTTCCCGGAGGGCACGGGTCTCACCGACCGGTGGTCCGACATCGTCGGCCGGACCACCATCCGCTATGGGCGGCTGCTCGACCTCACGCACCGATTCCGGATCGACAAGGACAATTTCGCGGTGCGCCGCAACGAGATCGACCTCACCGTGGGCACGACGCAGACCTACGCACAGATCGGCTATTTGAAGCTCAATCGCGACGTCGATCCGGCGATCGAAGACCTTCGCGACGTCGAAGAGGTCCGCGTCGCGGGGCGCGCGCTGTTCAGCCGCTACTGGTCCGTCTTCGGCGCTGCAGTCATCGACCTAACAGACGCCAAGGAAGACCCGCTTTCGCTAGCCGATGGCTGGCAGCCCGTACGCGAGCGCCTGGGAATCCAGTACGAGGACGACTGCCTGCAGATTGGACTTACCTGGAAGCGCGACTATGAGCGGATCGGGACTTTCCGGACGGGGAACACCTTCGGCATTCACTTGGCATTGAAGGGCATTGGCCGCTAAGGCTGCGTTCAGCAGACCTGGATAAACGGCAACCACCACCAGTGGGCTGCAAATCAAGGGAATTTTCAAAATCGTGGCACGAGCTTTCCGACTGAATTCCACGCGCCTTCTGCTGGCCGGCGCAGCCGTTCTGCTGGGTTTGGCTACTGCAGCCGCGGGCCAGCAAGCCGACGATCAGCCTTCGCCGCCGGTCAACAGCAGCGAATCGCTTCACCTGCCGCAAAACCCGGAGCTGTTCGGTTCGGTGATGCCATCGGTCATCAAGGCGACCGCGATCGTGAACGGCGACGTGATCACCGCGACCGACGTCGACCAGCGGCTTGCCTTCCTGTCGATCGCGAACGGACAGCCCATCCCGACCGACCAGATCGACACGCTTCGGCAGCAGCTGCTCAGGAACCTCATCGACGAAACGCTCGAGATCCAGGCCGCCAAGACGGAAAAAATCGAGGTCAAGAAGGCGGACATCGACCGGACGGTCCAACGGGTCGCCCAGGAAAACAAGCAGACGCCGGACCAATTGGGCGCCTACCTCGAGGCTCACGGCTCTTCGATCGGCTCGCTGCGTCGTCAGATCGAGGGCGAGATTAGCTGGCGTAGGCTTCAGCAAGCCAAGATCGAATCCGGCGTCAGCGTCGGCGACGACGAGGTGAATGCGGTCCTCGATCAAATGAAGGCGTCGAAGGGAACCGAGGAGTTCCGCGTCGGAGAGATTTTCCTCTCGTCGACCCCCTATACCGAACAACAGATTCTTCAGAATGCGAGCAAGATTCTGGAGCAGCTGAAAAGCGGAGCATCGTTCGCCGCTTATGCTCGCCAATACTCCGAAGCGTCGACGGCGGCGGTCGGCGGCGATCTTGGCTGGGTGCGCCCAAGTCAACTTCCGGCAGCAATCGGTTCAGCGCTGCAGCAGATGACCCCCGGTACAATCAGCAACCCGATCGAGGTTCCCGGCGGTGTTTCGATCATCGCGGTGCAGGACACACGCAAGATCCTGACTCCAGACGCGCGCGACGCCGTCCTCAGCCTCAAGCAAATCTCACTGAGCTTCCCGAAGGGCACGACGCGCGAGCAGGCCGAGCCGACTGTCCAAAAGTTCGTCGAGGCCACTCGCAATATCGGCGGCTGTGGCGGTGCGGAGAAGATCGGCGCCGAGTTCCATGCCGAGGTCGTGCAGAGCGACGACGTGAAGATGCGCGACCTGCCCGTCGCGATGCAGCAGATCGTCCTGCCCTTGCAGGTCGGACAAGCGACCGTCCCTTATGGTTCGATCGACGATTCGGTGAGGGTGCTGGTAATCTGCGGCCGCGACCAGGTCGATGCCGAGGCGCCGAGTTACGACTCGGTATACAGCCAGCTGAACGAGGAGCGCGTGAACCTGCGCTCGAGGCGTTACCTGGCGGACCTTCGGCGCGATGCGGTGATCGAATATCGGTGATGGATCATTTCCGGTAAGGGCAGCGACGATGTCGGCAGCACCGCCCTTTCCACTCGCCGTTTCCCTTGGAGATCCGGCGGGCATCGGCCCCGAGGTGATCGCGAAATGCTGGGATTCCCGGGGTGAGCTCGGGCTACCGCCCTTCGTTGCGATCGGCGACCCGCGCTCCGTAGAAGCTGTGTGGGACGGGCCGATCGAGATCATCGACGATCCACGCCAAGCTGATTCTGCTTTCGACGTCGGACTGCCGCTGTTTCAGCTCAACTCGGCACAAGCGGATCTCCCAGGGCATCCGAGCGTCGCCGGCGCGCACTGCTCGCTCGATTCACTAGAAATCGCGGTTGGCCTGGCGCGGTCCGGCTCTGTCGTGGCGGTGGTGACCGGCCCAGTTGCGAAGGAGCAGCTCTATGCGATCGGCTTCCAGCACGCCGGACAAACCGAATTCGTCGCCGAGCGATGCGGGGTGTCCGCCGGCAACGTGGTGATGATGCTCGCCGGACCAACGCTGAGGACGGTGCCGGTAACGACGCATCTCCCGTTTGCCGAAGTTCCAAGGCATTTGACGAGCTCATTGATCGAATCGCGTGGTCGGGCGGCGCTGCGCGGATTGCAGCGCAGCTTCGGGATCCCCGAGCCGCGCCTGGCGATCTCCGGACTCAATCCGCACTCCGGTGAAGGCGGGCAGCTCGGAAACGAGGAAATCGAGATCATCGAGCCGGCGATCGCCATTCTTGCCGCCGAAGGCTGGCGAGTGAGCGGGCCTCACCCCGCTGACACGATGTTCCATGCGAGCGCGCGAGCCAAATATGACGCGGCGCTATGCATGTATCATGACCAGGCGCTGATCCCGATCAAGGCGCTGCATTTCCAGGATGCTGTGAACGTAACCCTAGGTCTGCCCATCGTCCGAACGGCGCCCGATCATGGCACTGCATTCGATATCGCCGGGCAGGATCGGGCCGATCCCCGTCCGATGGCGGCGGCCATCCGAATGGCGGCCGAAAATGCCAGCCTGAGGGCCGAAACAGCTTGAGCGGAACGCACGAGCCGCTGCGCGAGGTCATCGCCCGTCACGGGCTCAGTGCAAGCAAGGCGCTCGGACAGAATTTCATCCTCGACCGCCAACTGCTTGCGCGCATCGCTGCTATCCCCGGAAAGCTGGAAGGTGAACGCGTCTACGAAGTCGGGCCGGGTCCGGGCGGCCTCACACGCGCCCTGCTCGATGCCGGCGCATCCGTTTTCGCAGTTGAGCGCGACCGACGGTGTATCCCGGCGCTCGATGAGCTTCGGAAGGACTTTGGGGAACAGCTGCACGTCATCCAGGCGGATGCGCTCCAGGTCGACGAGCAGGAGCTGGTCGGAGACGGCGCCCACGTAGTCGCCAACCTCCCCTACAATGTCGGAACCGCGCTGCTGTTGAGGTGGCTCTCCGCGGATTGGGTGCCCTGGTGGCGGTCGCTGACCCTGATGTTTCAGAAGGAGGTTGCGGATCGGATCGTCGCGCAGCCGGGGAGCGAGGCGTACGGACGCCTATCCGTGGCCGCGCAATGGCGTTCGCGTCCACGGCTTGCAATGACGGTCAATCGTTCGGCGTTCGTGCCGCCGCCGAAGGTTACATCCGCTGTGGTCCACGTCGTTCCCGCGGCGCAGCCTGAAGGCGTTGATGCGAAAGTGATCGAGCGGCTCACCGAGGCCGCATTCGGTCAGCGGCGCAAGATGCTTCGATCGAGCCTCAAACAGGTTCCGGGTGCCTTGGCGGCGGTGGAAATGCTCGGAATCGATCCGCAACGCCGCGCGGAAACACTAAGCGTCGACGAATGGGTGAAGCTGGCTCGAGCGCTCAGCTAGTTCGACTTCGGGCTCTCGGGCGCTTTCGCTGAAGCAACCGTCGGGCCGCGAGAAATCGCCGAGGAGAGCTGGGCCACCTGCGGGCAAGCCTTCGCCCCACAAATAGTCTGGAGCTTGTGGAGATTATCCTGCGCGCGGGCAGTCGCGCCCATCTCGACCATCGCTTCGCCCTGAACCGCGATGGCGTCAGGGTCGTTCGGCTCGATCAGCAGCGCTTTGCTCGTCATCCGGATCGCCTTGCCGAACAGGCGCTGCTTCTCGGCGACGCGTGCGAGATCGACATAGGCCCAGCGGTTGCGCGGATCGATCGCAAGCGCAGTCTCCAGCGCATTTTCAGCATCCTCGAGCTTGCCCGCCGAAAGGAACGACTGCCCCTGGTGCATGAGCTCGACCGACTTCGGCTGGATCTGGTCGTCGGCTCGCTGCCCCGCGACAGGAGCTGCCAGCGCCATCGCTGCCAGCCCGGCGAGCAGGATACGAGGGAAGGACTGCATCAATTTCTCCGTTTCTCGAACTTCTCGCCTAGCACGGACGGTACAAGTGCGCGACGAAAAAGCCGTCGGTGCGGTCGTGCCCCGGCGTCAACAGCCAGCCGGCGCCATCCGAGCGCCCTCCGGCAATGCCCGCTTCCTTACTAATCCACGATGAATGGCTTTCGAGGAAGCGTTCGATTTGCCCTGACCCTTCCCGGGACAGGATCGAGCAGACCGCATAGACGAGGCGGCCGCCAGGGCGGACCAACTCTGCTGCGATGTCGAGAAGCCGCTGCTGGAGCGCGACAAGGCCGTCGAGGCGATCCGCTGTCAATCGCCAACGTCCTTCCGGATTGCGGCGCCAAGTACCGCTTCCCGAGCAGGGTGCGTCAACGAGCACGAGGTCGGCGTTGCCGCGCCAATCGGCGAGTTCCTCGACTTCTTTCGGCGGGTTCAGCAGCCGAGCTTCGATGCGAGCGCGTGCACGCTCAACTCTCGGGGCCAGCTTCGACAACCGTGCCCGGTTGCTGTCGGTGGCGAGGATATCCGCTTGCGGCGCCGCGGCCGCCAGGGCCAATGACTTCCCCCCTCCTCCGGCACAAAGATCGACGATGCGCTCGCCGTCCCTCGCAGCACAGGCGAGCGCGATGAGCTGGCTGCCCTCGTCCTGAACCTCGACCAGCCCCTGCTCAAAGGCAGGATGATCGTCGACCCGGCTGTCGGTTTCGAGGCGAATTCCCCAGGGGCTGATTGCGGTCGGCGCGCTCCCGGCGAGGGCCTCCAACATCTCCTCGCGCGTGGTCCGGGCTATGTTGACCCGCAAGTCGAGCGGGGCTCGCTCAAGCAGGGCCGGCCATTCGTCGGGCGAGACGAGCGGCGACAACTCCGGAACCAGCCACTCGGGAACGAAGCCGGAGGATGCACCGGGTTCGCCGGGAAGCGGGGTTTGCGGGCCGCGTACTTCGCCGAACAAGTCAAGCAGCGCCGGCTCCTCCTCAGCCAATCCAAGCACGGCTGCCCGCCCGCTCGGCGGACGCTCCGCCGAGCGCCGGATCGCTCGGAACACAAGTTCACGGACCGCGCGCCGATCTCCCGAGCCGGCATAACGGCGCTGCTTGAAATAGCGCGTAACGATCGTATCGGCCGGCGGTCCGCCCTCGACTGTGGAAGCGACCACCTCGTCGAGTACCTCGATCGCCGCCTGGAGGCGCGCGGCAGGAGTCATTCGCCACCCTCTCGCTTGCAAAGAGGGACAGACAACTCATCGCGTCGGATAATTTGGTGCCTCGCGCGTAATCGTGACGTCGTGAACGTGGCTTTCCGACAGGCCGGCATTGGTGATCCGGACAAAGCGGGCACGCTTCTGGAGGTCGGCGATCGTGTTCGAGCCCGTATAGCCCATGGCCGCCTTAACCCCCCCGACGAGCTGATGGATGATTTCGCGGACCGGTCCCTTATAGGGCACCTGGCCCTCGATCCCCTCCGGCACGAGCTTCAGATGATCCTTGATATCCTGCTGGAAGTAGCGGTCAGCGGAGCCCCGAGCCATCGCTCCGACCGATCCCATGCCGCGGTAGGACTTGTAACTACGTCCTTGATAAAGAAACATTTCACCGGGCGCTTCTTCTGTTCCGGCTAGCAGCGAGCCGACCATGACCGTCGATGCTCCGGCAGCTAGCGCCTTGGCGATGTCGCCGCTGGTGCGAATTCCTCCATCGGCGATCACCGGGACGCCATTCGCCGCCCGTGCGGCCTCCATGATCGCGGTGAGCTGCGGCACTCCGACGCCCGCGATCACCCGCGTCGTGCAGATCGAGCCCGGACCGATCCCGACCTTGATTGCATCCGCGCCGGCATTGGCGAGCGCTTTTGCGGCATCGGCCGTGGCCACGTTCCCGGCGATCACCTGGACGGAGTTGGAAACCGACTTCACCCTCTCGACGGCCTTGGCAACCTCGGTGTTATGCCCATGGGCCGTGTCAATAACGATGCAGTCACAACCGGCGTCGATCAGCGCCTCGGAACGCGCGAATCCTGCATCTCCCACCGTCGTTGCAGCCGCGACCCGCAGCCGACCTTCGGAATCCTTCGTCGCAAATGGCGCTGCTACGGACTTTTCGATGTCCTTGACGGTGATCAGTCCCACGCAATGATCCGCTTCGTCGACGACCAGCAGCTTCTCGATCCGGCGCTGGTGGAGGATCCGGCGCGCCTCGGCCTCGGTGGTACCGATCGGCACCGTCGCGAGATTCTCCCTGGTCATCAGCTCGCTGACCGGCTGGTTCGGCTTCTCGGCGAAGCGGACGTCCCGGTTGGTGAGGATTCCGCACAGCTTCCCCGACTTCTCGACGATCGGGATTCCGCTGATCCGATGGGCCTTCATCAGGTCCAGCGCTTCGACGAGTGTCTGGTCGGGGGTCATGGTGATCGGATTGACCACCATCCCGCTTTCAAACCGCTTCACCTGGCGAACGGCGAGCGCCTGCTCCTCGATTCCGAGGTTGCGGTGGAGAACGCCGATCCCGCCGAGCTGGGCGAGCGCAATCGCCATGTCCGCCTCGGTCACCGTGTCCATCGCCGAGGACAGGATCGGAATCTGGAGTGGGATTTCGCGAGTGAGGAAAGTCTTCGTGTCCGCCTGGCTCGGAAGGACAGAGGATTCGAGCGGCTGCAGGAGCACGTCGTCGAACGTCAGTCCGAGCGGAATGTCAGCGGTGTCGTTGAGTTGGGCCATATCGGCCCATGACAGGCAACGGGCGATTCGCCAAGTCTGGCTAGGACTTCGCCCTCTCCAGCACCCGCCGCGCGGCCTCAACGTGCATGCGCTCGATCATCTCGTCGCCGAAGCGCTCCGCTCCGCCGCTGAATGCATCGACGAGCGCCCGTGCGCGCTCGACCTCTCCCTCGCTCGGACCGAACGCTTGGTGGCATGCCGCGATCTGATTGGGGTGAATGAGGCTCTTGCCGTCAAACCCCAGCCTCCTGCCCTCTTCGGCTTCGCGGAGAAAACCGTCGCTGTCCTGCAGATTGTTGAATACGCCATCGAAGACCGCGACGCCGCCCGCTCGCCCTGCCAGCACGATCAGCTGGAGGGCCGTCGAGATCGGCTCCCGCCCCGCGTCGAGCGGCAAGCGGAGGTCGGCGCGAAGATCGTTGGTCCCGGCGATCAGTCCCGCGGTCTCCGGCGCGATCTCGGCAGCCGCGAGCACTCCCCCCGCCGTTTCAACCATCGCCAGTATCGGCTTGCCCACGACATCGCGGATTCCGCGAGTGATGCGGGCGGAGATGGCGCGCGGAACCACGACGAGATCCGCTTTCGACCGCGCAACCGCGTCGAGATCGAGGGAATGCCACTGGGTTCCTACGCCGTTGACCCGGATCGCCACCGGCGTGGGCCAGGAGGTCGCCACCGCCTCCACGGCTGCACGTCGCGCCGAGTCCTTGTCGCCAGGCTTAACCGCATCCTCGAGGTCGAGGATGACGAGGTCGGCGCCTGCTTCGCGGGCCTTGGCGATCGCGCGCGGATTCGACGCCGGGAGGAACAGCAGCGACCGAACCCCGAACAGGTCGATGTCGTTTTTCGCTTCCGCTACAGCCATGGCCGTCGCATCATGCCCTCATTGAGGGACAGCGGGGAAGAAAAATGCTGACGACGTTCATGGCTGCCGTTGCGGTCCTGGTGCTTCTTTACGTGATGATGGGCGTGAAGATCGTGCGCCAGGGGTATCGCTACACCATCGAGCATTTCGGCCGCTTCGTCCGCGTCGCCGACCCGGGCTTCAATTACGTGACCCCGTTCTTCTATCGGGTGGGTCGCAGGATCAACATGATGGAGCAGGTCCTCGACATCCCGGGCCAGGAGATCATCACCAAGGACAATGCGATGGTCGCGGTCGACGGCGTCGTTTTCTTCCAGGTGCTGGACCCCGCAAAAGCCGCTTATGAGGTCAGCGACCTCTACACCGCGATCATGGCACTTTCGACGACCAACCTGCGAACGGTCATGGGTTCGATGGATCTCGACGAGACTCTGTCGAAGCGAGATGAGATCAACACGCGCCTGCTCGCCGTCGTCGACAATGCGACCGAGAACTGGGGGGTGAAGATCACCCGCGTCGAACTGCGCGACATCCGCCCGCCGCAGGACATCGTCAACGCGATGACGCGGCAGATGAAGGCCGAGCGCGAGAAGCGCGCCGTAATTCTCGAAGCCGAGGGCATGCGCCAATCGGCGATCCTCAAGGCGGAGGGTGAAAAGCAGTCGGCAATTCTCCAAGCCGAGGGTGGCCGGGAAGCGGCGTTCCGGGAGGCGGAGGCGCGCGAGCGCGCGGCGCAAGCGGAGGCGAGCGCGACCAAAGCGGTCAGCGACGCCATCGAATCCGGCAGCGCCCAGGCGATCAATTATTTCATCGCGCAGAAATATGTCGAAGCGGTCGCCGAATTCGCCCGCTCGCCCAACGCCAAGACGATCCTGTTCCCGGTCGAGGCGACCCAGCTGATCGGGACCCTCGGCGGAATCGGCGAGCTGGCCAAGGAGGCTGTTGGACGTGCGTCCCTGCCTCAGGCGCCCAAGGGCAAGCCGTCGGCGAGCGTTCCCAAAGCTGGCGAGTAACCGAAATGCATCTCGATCCCGAATGGCTGTGGCTGATCGGCGGCGTGGTTCTGCTGTGCGCGGAGCTGATCGCGCCGGGCTTTTTCCTCGTCTTCATCGGGGCGGCGGCGATTGCGACCGGCTTCGCGGCACTTATCTTGCCGCTCAGCCTTCCGCTGCAGTTCGCGCTCTTTGCAGCACTCGCGTTCCTCGCTGCGCGCTTCGGCGGCCGCCGCGCCTATGCGATGCGCTACGATCATTCTCCGGACCCATATCTCAACGACCGGACAAGGCGCCTGCTCGGCCGAGTGGTGGTCGCCTCCCAGCCAATCGATGCGAACGGCGGTCGGGTCCGAGTGGGCGATAGCGAATGGTCAGCCCGAGGCGGACCCGCGGCGGTCGGCGAACGAGTGCGCATCGTCGACTTCGAGGGCAATTGCCTCAAGGTCGAGCCGGAACACGTCCTTCCGTCTTCCTAACTGGCGGCATCTGCAGTTTTGACAGCCGGCCTCGCCGCTTCCGCGCGGATAAACGCGTGCATTTGGTCTTCGAACACGTTCAGCGGGACTGACCCGAGGCCAAGGACCGCGTCATGGAATCGGCGCTCGTCGAACTTCGGCCCCAGCGTCGTCTCCGCCTCCCTACGAAGGCGAAGGATGGTCAGCTCCCCGAGCTTGTAGGCAAGCGCCTGCCCCGGCCAGCTAATGTAGCGGTCCACCTCCGTCTCCACCTCGTGCTGAGTGAGCGCTGTATGGCCGGCGAGATAGTCGATCGCCTGCTGCCGCGACCAACCCTGCTGGTGGATTCCCGTGTCGATGACGAGCCGTGTGGCGCGCCACATTTCGTAGCTGAGCTGGCCGAACTTCTCGTAGGGCGTGCGGTAGATACCGAGCTCATTGCCCAGCCATTCGCAATAGAGGCCCCAGCCTTCGCCCATTCCGGAGAAATAGAGGTTGCGCCGGAACGAGGGCAGACCCTTCTGCTCGAGCGAAATCGCTGCCTGAAAACTGTGCCCCGGTTCGCATTCGTGGAGGGTCAGCACGGGGATGTTGTAGAGCGGCCGGACGGGCAAATTGTAGGTGTTCATCATGCAATTCTCGAGCCCGCCCCGCCCGGAGGTGTAGAACGGCGCGAGCGCGTCGGGCACGGGAATGATGCCGAACCGGTGCCGCGGTAGCGTACCGAAATGCTGCCCGATGACGCCGTCGACGCGCTTCGCGACATAGGCCGATACGCCGAGGAGTTCGTCCGGGGTCTTGGCGTAGAATTGCGGGTCCGATTTCAGGAACTTGAGGAACTCGGGCATGGTGCCCTTGAAGCCGCTCTCGACCATCACCTTCTGCATTTCGGCATTGATCCGATCGACCTCCTTGAGGCCGAGAGCGTGGATCTGCTCGGGAGTCATGTCAGTGGTCGTGAACTCCCGCACCTGCGCTCGATAAAATGCATCGCCGTCGGGCAGATCGTGCGCCGCGATGGTTGTCCGAGTGTGCGGGATGTAATCGTTCGCGATGAAGCCCAGCAGCTTGCGGTATGCGGGCATCACGGACTGCTGGATGGCTGCTTTGCCTTCTGCCCGCAGCGCTTGCTGCTCTACCGCGGGAATGTTCGAAGGAAGCTTCTCGAACGGCTTGTAGAAGCTGCTCTTTTCCGGGTCGTCGACGATAAAGGTAGAAATAGACTTGTCGCGGCCTTCGAGCGTTGCGCGCGGAACGCTGAAGCCACGCGCCAGGCCCGCACGCATGTTGACGATCTGCTCATCGAAGAAGCGCGGGACTTCCCGCATCCGCGCGATGTAGCGCCGATATCCGTCGGCATCGTCGAACCGCTGGGAGGCATCGAGATAGGTCCAGAAGGAGCTGTCGCTGTTGAACGGCATCTCCCAAGTGCGGAAGCGATAGTCTGCAATCTGGTTCTCGAGGACAGTCCGGAACACCTCCGCATTGACCTTCTCGTCAGGCGAGAGCTGCGCAGTCGGGATGGTGTCGAGCTGCGCCAGTAACTCCTTCAGATGCGCCGCTCGGCGAAGCTGCGACGCCTCGTCGACGTGTTGAAGGTAAGCAGTGCTCTCGATCTCCCCCCGAGCATTCTCGAAATAGCCGGACTCCTTCGCGTCCCACGCAGCGTAGCCGTCATAAAGCGCCTTCAGCTTCGCGTCGGCGGAACTGCGCGCGGCATGTTTGGCAACCGGAGCGGAAAGCGCGGGCGAACAGAGGAAGCTTGTGCTCAGCAGAACCGCACCAACCCGCAACATCATCTTCATTCGAGCTCCCCTCCCAGACGGCGTCATCGAACTATTCCTTCCTGCGCGCCAAGAGCCGCGTCAAGGAAGCGCCTGCAGATCCGGTTCGATGAAATGCCGCCGAGCCTCGACCGAGAACAGCCGCTCGCGGGAGTAGAAGCGCAAGGGCCAGTCCCGCTTGCCCATCGGCGAGAGAAGCAGCTCGTTGACGAGCTCGTGCAACGGGTCCTCCAAGTCCGCTTCCGAAAGAAACAGGCGGACCCCGTGAAGGAACACCCGGGTGATCGTCTCGTGATAGCCTTCGCTGTCGCTATTCACGCCGCCGACGCTCTCATTGTATCGGCGGATCAGCCCAGGCAGCTCTTCATCGAGGTCGATGTCGGGCCGCTTCAGGAGCAAATAGGTCGTGGTCGCCAGATGTGCCTCGTGGGTCCATTCGGGGCGCGGCAAGGTCCGTGCGACCATGCCTTCGCCGAGATGTTCAACCTCGGCGTCGGAGTGAAAAAGTCGTGGGTGAAACTCGGTCATCGATCGGGTCCTTGCGGAGGGCCCGACCGGCGCCGGGCCTAAGCTGAAGTTGTCTGCGCGGATTGGGCTTGCACTTGTTGCTGTGCTTGCCCGCTGGTCACCTTCGGCGCCGCTTGCCTCACGCCCTCGTCCACCTGATCAGCGAACTGCGCGAAATTCTCCACGAACAGGTCGACCAGCCTCGCTGCGGAACGGTCGTACTCGGCAGCATCGGACCACGTGCTCCGCGGATCGAGCAGCTCGTTGCACCCCGGCAGCTCGAGCGGAACCTCGAACCCGAAGTTTGAGTCCTTGCGGAACTTGCCCTTCTTCAGGCTGCCATCGAGCGCGGCATCGAGCAGCGCGCGGGTCGCCTTGATCGGCATGCGCTTACCGACGCCATACTTGCCGCCGGTCCAGCCCGTGTTGACCAGCCAGCAGTCGACTTCGCCCTTGGCGATGCGCTCCTTCAAGAGATTGCCGTAGACCGACGGATGGCGGGGCATGAAAGGAGCGCCGAAGCAGGTCGAGAATGTCGCCTGCGGCTCCGTAACGCCGATCTCGGTTCCGGCGACCTTCGCGGTGTAGCCGGAGAGGAAGTGATACATCGCCTGCTCTGGAGTCAGTTTCGCAATTGGCGGCAGAACGCCGAACGCGTCGGCCGTCAGCATCACGACGTTTTTCGGGACCGGCCCAAGATTGTCGCTCGAAGAGTTGGGGATGAAGTCGATCGGATAGGCGCCGCGGCTGTTCTCGGCGAGCGTGGCATCGTCGAGGTCGAGCTCGCGCGTCACCGGGTCGATCACGACGTTCTCGAGCACCGTCCCGAACCGCTTGGTCGTCGCGTAGATCTCGGGCTCGGACTCGGCCGAGAGGCGAATCATCTTTGCGTAGCAGCCGCCTTCGAAGTTGAAGACGGCGGTATCCGACCAGCCATGCTCATCGTCGCCGATGAGCGTGCGGTTGGGATCGGCAGACAAGGTCGTCTTGCCGGTGCCGCTAAGGCCGAAGAAGATGGCGGTGTCGCCCTTCGGGCCGATGTTCGCCGAGCAATGCATCGGCATGATGCCCTGCGGCGGAAGGAGGAAGTTCAACAGGCCGAAGACGGACTTCTTCATCTCGCCGGCATAGGACGTGCCGCCGATCAGGATCAGCTTCTTGGTGAAGTTGACCGCGACGACCGTCTCAGTGCGGCTGCCGTGGCGCTCTGGAACGGAGCGGAAGCTCGGCAGGTCGATGATCGTGAACTCGGGCTCGAAACCGGGCAGATCTGCTGCGTCGGGCCGGACCAGAAGCGTGCGGATGAACAGATTGTGCCACGCGAGCTCGTTGATCACGCGAACCTTCACCCGGTGCTCAGGCTGCGAACCGCCGTAGAGGTCGGCAACGTAGAGCTGATCCTTGTCCGCCAGCGCGAGCAGGAAGTCCTCATGCAGGCGATCGAACGCGCCCGGGTCCATCGGCTTGTTGCCATTGTTCCACCAGATCACGTCGCTGGTGAGCTCATCCTTGACCGTGAACTTGTCCTGCGCGCTCCGTCCCGTGTGCTTGCCGGTACGCACCACCAGCGGCCCGTCCTTGGCGAGCAGGCCTTCGCCGCGACGAACGCTGTGTTCGACCAGCGGCGCGGTGGTGAGGTTCCAGAAGATTTCGGCGCGGGTGGCGATGCCCTGGGCGTCGAGGCCGCGACGCGGAACGCGATCGTTCACGGAGAAGCTTCCCTTTCAATATGTCAAAAGCGGCGGCGACCGGTGTCTGGCCTGCCGCCGCACAGCTTTGCGTTGCAGGCGCCTATAGGCACGAAAAGGTTGCGCGGTCAAAACGGATTGGCCGCGGTTTAGCACCTGGCATCCGACGGTAACGCTAACATTTCGCTGGAGGATTTTCGGCGTGCTTGTGTGAGAGGCGACTGCTGGGCTAATCCCCTCACCTCCTTCGGCAGAGGCATCGACAGAGCGGCGGATGAGCCAAGTGATCGCGCTGGTCGATGATGACCGGAACATCCTGACCTCGGTGTCCATCGCCCTCCAGCAGGAAGGGTTCGTGACGCGCGTCTATTCTGACCCGCTCGCGGCGCTCAAGGCCATCAACGACAATCCGCCGGACCTCGGAGTGTTCGACATCAAGATGCCGAACCTCGACGGGATGGAGCTGCTCCGACGAGTGCGCGAGTTCAGCTCGATGCCGGTTATCTTCCTTACATCCAAGGACGACGAGCTCGACGAAGCGCTGGGCCTCGCGATGGGTGCAGACGATTACATCTCCAAGCCGTTTTCACAGCGCCTCTTGATCGCACGGATCCGCGCGATCCTTCGGCGCCAGGAGCTTGAACGGGGCGGGTCGACCGACGCGGCCGAGGAAGCGGAAACGCCGCTGCTCGAACGCGGACGCCTGATGATGGACCCGGCGCGCCACAAGGTCAGGTGGGATGGAAAGGACGTCAGCCTGACGGTCACGGAGTTCCTGATCCTGGAGGCGCTCGCCCAGCGGCCCGGAGTCGTGAAAACACGCAACCAGCTGCTCGATGTGGCCTATAGCGACGATGTCTATGTCGACGACCGCACCATCGACAGCCACATCAAACGCATCCGGCGCAAGTTCCGGAGCTCCGATCCCCAGTTCGATGCAATCGAGACCCTCTATGGCGTCGGATATAGATTCGACGAACAGTGACGGCGCCGACCTCCAGCTGAGCTGGTCGGGCCGCTGGACACTCACGCACAGGATTCTCGCGCTCAATATCCTGACGCTTCTCCTGGTCGCGTTGAGCACGCTTTACCTCGACGTATTCCGCCACAGGCTCAGCAAGGAGCGGACTCAGCAGACGCGGCTGGAGACGGCGACCACGGTCGCTGCGATGAAGAATGTTCCGCAAGCTCAGTGGCCGGCCCTCCTCGCGACCGCATCGAAGGTCACCAATGACCGGTTCAGGCTCTACGGACCCGACGGAAGTCTGCTCATCGACAGCTGGCGACTGACCGGTCCTACCTATGAGCTGCGCGATCCGAGGACGCAGAAATGGACGCAGGACGTCGCCCGCGGTCTCGATCAGGGCTTCAATTTCCTCGTCGGCGCCAAGACCCCCAAGGAATATCAGGAGCCCGCGGTCGATCGCATCGAAGCCTGGCCGGAAGCGATTCGGGCGCGGAACCTCAAGCGGCCGACGACGAAGATCCGGAGTGCTCCGGACCTTACGCCGGTCATCTCTTCCGCCGTCCCCTTCGACGACGGAGTCTTGCTCGCGACCGACAACGATCGGACCTTCACTCATGCGGTTCGCAAAGAGCGGGCGCTGATCTTGGGCGCGATGGCGCTGATCATCACCATTTCGATCCTGCTCTCGATGTTCCTGGCGCGGACGATCGTCCGGCCTCTGCGGCGGCTGGCGCTGGCTGCGCACCGGGTTCGCCTCGGCAGGGCCCGCGAGGTCAGCGTGCCTCGCCTGCCCAAGCGAAGCGACGAAATCGGTCTTCTTGCCCGCGCGGTGTCGGACATGAGCCAGTCGCTGAGGCAGCGGATCGACAATATCGAAGCCTTCGCCGCTGACGTCACCCACGAACTCAAGAATCCTCTCGCCTCGCTCCGCTCCGCCGTCGACGGGCTCGATCGGGTCGAGGATCCGGACCTTCGCCACAAGCTGATGACCATCGCGCGCGAGGACGTCGGGCGGCTGGACCGGCTGATCAACGACATCGGCGAAGCGGCGAGGACGGATGCCGAGCTTGCCCGGGCGACCTTCGAGGTGGTCGATCTCGGGCCGATCATCGAGCAGATCGTGTCGAGCTGGGAATCCCGGCGCGAAAAGGGCGACGCCCGGCTCGCCTTTGCACGGCCGCGCAAGGACACGGCCGTCGTCATGGGCAAGCCCGATAGACTTGCCCGCGCGATCAACGCGATCATCGACAATGCCGTGAGTTTTTCTCCACCGGGTGGGCTCGTCGAGATCGCCGCGGCCCACGTCGGGGATGAAATTCGAATCCGAATCGATGACGAAGGTCCCGGAGTCCCGCCGGAGGCGAGAGAAGCAATCTTTAACCGCTTCCACTCAGTAAGGCCTGAAGGCGAGAGCTTCGGGCGGCATTCGGGGCTGGGCCTCGCGATCGCCCAGGCTATCGTCCAAGGTCACGACGGAGAGATTGACGTGCACGACCGCGATGACGCTCCTTCGGGCGCCCGGTTCACCATCAGGCTCCCCGCGGCGGACCGCGAATGAACCAGAAGCAGTCAGGAGCGTCCTCGCGCCTTTCGGCCGAAACGATCCATGCAAGCACCGTCGCCGCTGATGGCCGGGCGGTCCTGATCACCGGTCCGTCGGGGTCGGGCAAGTCCGACCTCACCCTTCGCCTGCTCGACCGCGGCTTCACCCTGGTCAGCGACGACCAGACCATCGTGAAGCTGGACGGCGACCGGCTTCTGGCGACGGCTCCGCCCAACATTGCCGGAAAGCTCGAGATCCGCGGAATCGGGATCGTCGAGATGGAGCGGCTCAGCGACGTTCCGGTTGCGCTGCTCGTTGAGCTCACGAGCGACATCCAGCGCCTTCCCGATGACAGCCGCGAGCGTCCGATCCTAGGCGTGAAGCTTCCGCTCGTCTCGATGGATGCGCTGACCGCCTCCGCTCCGTCGAAAGTCGCGCTCGCCCTCGACCGCATGGGCCTCAAGTTCTGATGGCCGAGCGGCAGCCCCGCCGGCTGCCGCGCCTGCTGCTCGTCACCGGCATGTCCGGAGCGGGCAAGTCGACGGTCCTCGACACGCTCGAGGACATGGGCTGGGACGTCGTCGACAACCTTCCAGCCGACTTGCTCGATGCCTTCGTGAACGGCGGCGGCCAGTGCCGGACCGCATCGGTTGCCGTCGCTATGGACTCCCGCAGCCGGGGCTTCGACCCCCAACGCCTTCCCGAACTCATCCGCTCGATCGAGGGCGTAGAGGCGGAAATCCTTTACCTCGATTGCTCGGGATCGGAGCTCAGGCGCCGCTACGACGAAACGCGCCGGCGGCATCCGCTCGCGCCTGACCGGCCGGCCGAAGACGGCATTGCCCGCGAGCGTCAACTGACGATGCCGCTGCGCAACGGTGCCGACAACGTCCTCGACACGACCGACCTCAGCCCGGCGGAGCTGCGCGACGAGTTGCAACGGCGGTACGGCAGCGATTCAGACCAGCCGGTGCTGACGATTGCATCGTTCGGGTTCGCGCGGGGCATTTCCCGCACCGCCGACCTCGTATTCGACTTGCGCTTTCTTCCCAACCCCCATTGGGTCGATGAGCTGCGGCCATTGACGGGCGCCGAGCGGCCGGTCCGCGACTATCTCGGGCAGGAGCCGTCCTGGGGCGAGACGATGGACCGCATCGAATCGCTTCTCATCGACTGGATTCCCCGCTACTGGGCCGCGGGCAAAAGTTACGTGACCGTTGCATTTGGATGTACAGGGGGGCGCCACCGCTCGGTGGCTGCAGCAGTCGAAATGGCGGAACGTTTGGCTGGTGCCGGCTTTGCACCGAATGTGCGTCACCGTGATCTCGCCTCACCGCCGAGGGACACGATCGAACGGCATCCCGGGCGCGCTGCGGCAAGCGAGGGCGAGGACGAGTTGAATCGATGATTGGATTGGTGCTGGTGACCCACGGCCGGCTCGCGGCCGAATTCGTCACCGCGATGGAGCATGTCGTCGGGCCGCAGGAAGCGATCGAATCGATCTGCATCGATGCCGACGACGATATGGAAAGCCGCCGCAAGGACATTGCCGCGGCGATCGCGCGAGTCGACCAGGGCAAGGGAGTGATCATCCTCACCGACCTGTTCGGCGGCACGCCCTCGAACCTGGCCATCAGCCTGATGAAGGGCGAGAATGTCGAGGTGATCGCGGGCGTGAACCTGCCGATGCTCATCCGCCTCGAAGGAGCCCGCAAGGTGATGCCGGTCCATGCCGCCGTCGCGGCCGCGCGCGAGGCGGGACGGAAATATATCTCCGTAGCTTCCGAAATCCTCGGGGAAGCAGCGGCTTGAACCGGGTCAGCCGCGAGGTTCGAATCACGAACCAGCGCGGCCTCCACGCTCGGGCGAGCGCGAAGTTCGTCAACCTCGCCAGCGAACTCGATGCCGAAATCGACGTCGAGAAGGAAGGCAACAAGGTCTGCGGCACGTCCATCATGGGCCTGATGATGCTCGGGGCGGCGATGGGGGACATGATCGTCATCCACGTTCAGGGCCTGTACGCCGAAGATGCACTGCAGAAGCTCGTCGCGCTGGTCGAGGAGCGGTTCGGGGAAGAATAATGCCCCGCCAGGTCACCGCCTTTTCCAATTCAACGGTCAAGCTGCTGCGCTCGCTTCGCGACAAGAAGGCGCGGCGAGCGGAGGGGTTGTTCCTCGCGGAGGGGCTGCGCATCCTCACCGAGGCTCGCGACAGCGGGCAATTGCCCGAGATCGTCGCCTTTTCGTCCGAGGGCGCGCGGCACCCGCTGGCTGTCGAGATCATCGCCGCGACGGAAGCCGCGGGCGGCGATGCGGTCGAGACCACGCCCGACATCCTCTCGAAGATGAGCGGCAAGGACAATCCGCAGATGCTGATCGGCGCCTACAGGCAGCCGGACAGCTCGCTCGAACGGATCGACCGCGCAAAGGCGCCGCTGTGGATCGTCGCCCAGGCGCTTCGCGATCCGGGCAACATCGGCACGATCCTGAGGACCGGCGATGCCGTCGGAGCCGGCGGGCTGATCCTAATCGACGATTGCGCCGACCCCTTCTCAGTCGAGGCCGTTCGCGCGTCGATGGGCGCGCTATTCACACAGGATGTGGCGACTGCGCGGTGGCCCGAGTTTATCGAGTGGCTGCGGTCGGGCGAAGGCCAGCTCGCCGGCACCAGTCTCAGGGCCAGCCACGACTATCTCGACGCAGAGTATCGGCAGCCCTGCTTCCTGCTCATCGGGAACGAACAGCAGGGGCTTCCCTCGGATTATGAAGCGGAATGCGATCTTCTCGTCAAAATCCCAATGGCGGGTCGCGCCGATAGCCTTAACGCGGCCATCGCCGCTGCGGTGATAGCCTTCGCCGTCAAGGCTAGCTGGCGCTGAGGGAACCGCCGCGGAGCCCTAAGGTTGTTCTGCAGATGAAACTCCTGCTGACAGTCCTGCTCGCAACGGCTTTGGGCGCCTGCATGACAGTGCCCGGCCCGCCAGCCCCGCCCTATCACGCGCTCGGGACGGAGCCGTTCTGGAACCTGCTCATCGACGAGCACGACATCACGTTCGCCGAGCCGGACGCGCAGCCGATCAGGGAGCGCACGCCTAAGGTCATCATCGGCATCGCTGGCGAAATCTACCAAACGCCACGAATCAACGTGAACATCGTGCACGCCCAGTGCAGCGACGGAATGAGCGACCGGACCTATCCCGACAAGGTCCAGGTCACAGTGGACGGCAAGCGGTTCAACGGCTGCGGCGGGCTGTAGCCGCCAGCGCAATCGTCCCAATCTCCACCAAAGCACCTACTCAGCGGCAATCTGTGGTGGTTCGTCAGGGTCGTCGTCGCTGAGGCCAAGCTCTTCGTCAGCGTAGCGCGGAAGCGCTTCGACCGGTGCAAGAACATCGATGTCTCGACGGCCTGGCTCGATATTGAGCTCGCGAAACTTCCGCGCGGTAACGAGGGATCGAGTCTCGAAGCTGGCGACGAAGCTATTGTAATTGTTGACTGCCGTTGAAAGGCCACTGCCCACGCGACGCAAATCGTCGGCGGCCTTGGCGAGGCGGTCGTAAAGCTCCTTTCCGAGTTCTCCGATTTGCCGAGCCTCCTTTGCAAGCCGCTCCTGGCGCCACACGGCGGCGACCGTTCGCGCAATGGCGATCAGGTTCGTCGGCGTTGCGAGCAGTACCTTCTTGTCGAAGGCATAATCCCAGAGCGTCGGATCCTGCTCGAGCGCCGCGGTCAGGAAGTGCTCGCCCGGAATAAACATGACCACATAATCGGGCGCATCGTCGAATTGGGTCCAATAGGCCTTGGCCCCAAGCGTGTTCACATGCGCGCGGATGGCGTTGGCATGCGCCATCAGGTGCGCCTCGCGCGCGGTCTCGTCGACGGCTCCGAAGGCGTCCTGATATTCATTCAGCGAGACCTTGGCGTCGATCACGAGCGACTGACCGCCGGGAACCCGAACCACGACGTCCGGCCGAAGCCTGCCACCCTCCCCGTCCATGACGCTGACCTCGGTCGCGAAATCGCAATGTTCGGAGAGGCCGCACGTCTCGAGCACGTTGCGAAGCTGCTGCTCGCCCCAGCGCCCCCTCGCCTTGGGCGCGTTGCGGAGTGCGTTGACGAGCTTCGCCGCCTCGGCGGACACCCGCTCGGTCCCGGTCCGCATCGCTTCGATCTGGCCCGAGAGCATTCCGAAGGCGTCGCGGCGTTCGGCTTCGACTTTTTGGACCGTTGTCTCGTAACGCTCGAGCCGCTCATGGACCGGCTGGAGGAGCGCCTTCAAATTATGACCGGCGTTCTCTTCCGACTGTCGGAAGCGCTGGTCTGCGCGCTTGAGAAAGCTCTCCTGCGCTTCTGCGAGCAGCTTGTTGCTAATCTCGGCGAACTGCGTCGACAGCGCCTCCTTCGCTTCGACCAGTTCCTTGATCCGAGCTTCGAAACCGCGGTCGCGTTCCAGCTGAGATGCTTCCAGGGCAGCCAGCGTCGTGGCGGCGTCACGATTCGCATCCCGCTCTTTGACGACCTCGTCCAGCTGCAGGCGGAGGTTTTCGACGGTCTGCTTCGCCCTAGCTCCCTCACGGCTTGCCCACAGCCAGCCGAGCGCCGCACCGATAATCAGCGCGATCAAAACAATTGCGACGACGACCGCGTCCATGACCGTGACTCCCGGAACAGAATAGGAACAATAAAGTCCTTGTTGCCCTCGCTCAAGAGGAACGTCATGCGCTGTCCACAGGTTTGACGCTCGTCAGGAGAATCCCATGTCCATCCGCAAGATGATTTCGCTCCACCCGGACGTCGCCGGCCACGTCAACCAGCCGCTCGGCGATGCGGCGCATCATCTGATGTATTGCGCGCGGATGTGCCTCAGCTGCGCAGATGCTTGCGCCGCCGAGAAGATGGATATGCGGCAGTGCATCCGCATCTGCCTCGATTGCTCCGACGTGTGCGAAGCGACCGGCAAGCTGGCGGTTCGGCGCACCGGCGCGAACGAGCAGGTGCTGCGCGAGATGCTCGAGCTATGCGCCCGGGTCTGCGACGAGTGCGCGGCGGAATGCGAGAAGCATGATCACGAGCATTGCAAGCTCTGCGCGCAGATGTGCCGGGAATGCGCCGCCGACTGCCGCGTCGCAGCGGAGTCGGTGCAATAGGAAAACGTCACCCCGGACTTTGATCCGGGGGTCTGCCAACTTTGCCGACTTGGAAGAAAGGCGGGTCCCGGCTCAAGGCCGGGATGACCGTCAGGCAGCCTTAAGAGACTGCTCTTTCCGCCACTTGGCGAGCTTCTTGAGCACCATGTCGCGCTTCAGGCGCGAGAGGTGGTCGATGAACAGCACGCCGTTCAGATGGTCCATCTCGTGCTGCAGGCAGACGGCGAGCAGGCCTTCGATCTCCTCCTCGTAGGCCTTGCCGTCCTCGTCCTGCCAGCAGGCGCGGATCCTGTCCGGGCGCATCACCTCGGCATATTGCTCGGGGACCGAAAGGCAGCCCTCGGTGTAAGGCACGTCATGGTTCGAGTGCCACAGGATCTCGGGGTTGATGAAGACTCTCGGGTCCCTGACGTTCGGGCTTTCCGGGTCTTCGGGGTCCTTGGGCTCCTGGAGGTCGATCACCAACAGGCGAATAGGCTCGCCGACCTGGACCGCGGCCAGGCCGATGCCCGGCGCGTCGTACATCGTCTCGAACATGTCGGCGACGAGAGTCTTCAGCGCGCCGTCAAATGTCTCCACCGGCTTCGAAATCTGCCGGAGGACTGGATCGGGCGTTTCATAGATGCGGCGAATGGCCATGCGGAGGATTTAATCTTTCGAATAAGGGGGTTCAAGCAATGGGACGCCTTGCGCGCAAGGCTTGGGCAAGCGTTCCTTCGTCCAGATAGTCGAGCTCACCCCCGACGGGAAGTCCATGTGCCAACTGGCTGAGACGGATGGGAAATCCTTCCAGGCGTTCGGCTAGATAATGGGCGGTGGTCTGGCCCTCCAGAGTCGCATTCATCGCCAGCACGACCTCGTCGATGCCGCCGGCCGACACCCGCTTGACGAGCTGGTCGATGGCGAGGTCGTCCGGGCCAATGCCCTCGAGCGCGGAGAGGCGACCGCCCAGCACATGATAGCGGCCCGGAAACAGCCGCGAACGGTCGAGCGCCCACAGGTCCGCGACCTCCTCCACGACGCACAGCATCTTTTCGTCGCGGCGCGCGTCGCGGCAAATGGAGCATGGGTCGGAGGTGTCGACATTGCCGCACACCGAGCAGGTCGAGAGCTTGTCGGCGACGTTCCGGAGCGCAGCGAGGAGCGGCTGGAGCGCGGCCTCACGCCTTTTCATCAAATGAAGCACGGCACGGCGCGCCGACCGGGGTCCCAACCCCGGCAGCCGTGCGAGCGCTTGGCTGAGCGCTTCGATCTCCTGACTTGCCATTCCGGGGCGGAGGTAGGCAATTCCACCGGCTTTCGCCATACGCGCCGGCATGCGGATCGTCTTCATGGGATCGCCGGACTTCGCGGTACCGAGCCTGGATGCCCTGCTTGAGGCCGGGCATGAGGTGGTCGCCGCCTATGCGCAGCCGCCGCGGCCTGCGGGTAGAGGCAAAGCGGATCGGAAGACCGCGGTCCATGAGCGCGCGGAGCAGCTGGCGATCGAGGTGCGAACCCCGCGAACACTGCGAGATGCGGAGGAGCAGGCGCGCTTCAACGCACTGGATGCCGACCTGGCAGTCGTCGCCGCCTATGGACTGATCCTGCCGAAGCCGATTCTCGAGGCCCCCAAAGGCGGCTGCGTAAACGTCCACGCCTCGCTTCTCCCCCGATGGCGCGGTGCGGCGCCGATCCAGCGTGCAATCCTTGCCGGCGACGAAGTCAGCGGCGTCACCATCATGCAAATGGACGAAGGGCTCGACACAGGCCCGATGCTGCTCAAGCGCGAGCTGGACATTCGTGGCAAGAATGCCGGGCAAGTTACGGCAGGACTGGCGCAACTCGGCGCCAAGGCGCTGGTCGAATGGCTCGGGCATCCGACGTCGCCTCAGCCCCAGCCGGACGACGGCGTAACCTACGCATCCAAAATCGACAAAGCAGAGGCGCGGATCGACTGGGGCGCATCGGCTCAGCAAATCGAGCGCCAGGTGCGCGCGTTCAATCCGGTCCCCGGGGCGTGGTTCGAGGTCCAGGGCGAGCGTGCGAAACTGCTGGACGTAACGGCGGGCACCGATGGGTCGGGCAAGCCAGGCGAAGTGCTCGACGAATGCCTGAATATCGCCACCGGCTCCGGATACATCCGTCCGCTCAGGGTTCAGCGCGCCGGACGCGGTGCAATGAACCCCGGAGAGCTGCTGCGCGGGTTCCCAATCCCCAAAGGCACCATTCTTCCGTGACCCGCTGGCGGCTGACGATCGAATATGACGGCGGGCCGTTCATGGGCTGGCAACGGCAGGAGCATGGACCTTCGGTGCAGCAGTCGCTGGAGGAAGCGCTGCAGCGGATGACTAGCGAGCAAGCGCAGTTCACGGCCGCGGGGCGTACCGACGCTGGAGTCCACGCCCTCGCCATGTCGGCGCATGTTGACGTCATGAAGTCACTGACCGCGCATCGGCTCAGAGAGGGACTCAACGCGCTGGTCAGACCGCGGCCGATCTCGGTGCTGGAGGTCGCAGAGGTGGCCGACGACTGGCACGCGCGTTTTTCCTGCACCGGACGGCGCTATCTGTACCGGATCCTCAGCCGCCGCGCGCCGCCGTCGCTCGACGCTGGCAGGGTGTGGCACATCGCGGTCCCGCTCGACCCGCAGGCAATGCAGGAGGGCGCGGCGCAGCTGATCGGCAGGCACGACTTCACGACCTTTCGTTCGACGCAATGTCAGTCGGAGAGCCCTGTGAAGACGCTGGACGAGCTCGGCGTCAGCAGGATCGGCGAGGAGATTCACGTCACCGCCGCGGCGCGAAGCTTCCTGCATCACCAGGTGCGTTCAATGGTGGGCTGTCTCGCAATGGTCGGCCGTGGGCAATGGAAACCCCATGACATGCGCAAGGCACTCGAGGCGCGCGACCGCTCGGCCCTCGGCTTCAACGCACCACCGCATGGCCTCTACTTCGTTGAAGCGATTTACCCTTAACGCTTATTCGGCAGCCAACGCTTCGAACTCCATCTCGGCGAGATATTTCTCGGCATCGAGGGCGGCCATGCAACCGGTCCCGGCGGCGGTCACTGCCTGGCGGTAGATCTTGTCCATCACGTCTCCGCAGGCGAAGACGCCCGGGATCTTCGTCTTGGTCGTGCCCTGTTCGACGATGATGTAGCCGTCGTCGTCGAGCTCGAGCTGGTCCTTGAAGAGCTCAGTCGCGGGCTGGTGGCCGATTGCGACGAAGGCGCCCTCGGCCTCGATCCGGCTGATCTCGCCGGTGCGCTTGTTGCGGATATCGAGACCGACCAGTGCTTCGGGCTCTCCGCCTCCGACGAACTCGACGACTTCGCTGTCCCAGACGACGTTGATCTTCTCATTCGCGAACAGTCGGTCCTGAAGGATCTTTTCGGCCCGCAAGCTGTCGCGGCGATGGATCAGCGTGACGTCGTGGCTGTGGTTCGTGAGGTAGAGCGCTTCCTCGACCGCGGTGTTGCCGCCGCCGATCACCGCGACCTTCTTGCCGCGGTAGAAGAAGCCGTCGCAGGTCGCACATGCCGAAGCTCCCCTGCCCTTCATATGCTCTTCGGACGGAAGCCCGAGCCATTTCGCCTGCGCGCCGGTCGCAATCACCAGCGCATCGGCGAAATATTGGGCGCCGCCATCGCCGCTGAGCCGGAACGGGCGCCGCGAGAGGTCGACTTCGGTGATGTGATCCCACACAACCTTGGTGCCCACATGCTCGGCCTGAGCCTGCATTTCCTCGACGAGCCAAGGCCCTTGGATGACGTCACGGAAGCCGGGATAATTTTCGACGTCCGTGGTGGTCGTGAGCTGGCCTCCAGGCTGGATGCCCTGGATGACGATCGGCGATAGGCCGGCGCGCGCGGCGTAGATGGCAGCGGTGAGGCCCGCCGGGCCGGAGCCGAGCACCGCCACGCGCGTCGAAATACTGTTGGTCATCCGCCGCATTTAGGGACGCTTGGGACGCCCCGCAACGGCGAGAAAATCCAGCCTAAACGGTCCGGCGGCCGGCGACGAAATTCCAGATCAGGACGATGATGCCGATGATCAGGAGAAGGTGGATGAGGCTTCCTGCAACGTGGAAGGCGAAAAAGCCGAGTGCCCACAGGATGAGCAGGATGATGGCGATGGTCAGGAGCATGTGCAGCTTTCCTCGTTAGCGTCACGGAACGGGGGCGAAACGGCCCAACGAGGACCCTGTTCCGCTCGTTGGTTCCGATCAGACTAGCCGCGATTGTTTGACTGCCGCCTCGATGAAACCCGCGAACAGTGGATGCGGCGCAAACGGGCGGCTCTTGAGCTCGGGGTGAAACTGGACGCCGATGAACCAGGGATGGTCGGGCCGCTCGACGATCTCAGGCAGCTGATCGTCGGGCGACATGCCTGAGAAGATGAGGCCCGTGCCTTCGAGCGAATCGCGATAGTGGATGTTGACCTCGTACCGGTGGCGGTGACGCTCGCTGATCGAATCCGTGCCGTAGATCGAGTGGACGACGCTGTTGCCGTCGAGCTTCGCGGGATAGGCGCCTAGGCGCATCGTACCGCCGAGGTCGCCGCCGGCCGCGCGCTTCTGAAGGCCCTCCTCGCTCATCCATTCGGTGATCATGCCGACCACCGGTTCAGGCGTTTCGCCGAACTCGGTAGTGGAGGCTTCTTCGATACCCGCGAGGTTCCGCGCGGCTTCGATGCAGGCCATCTGCATGCCGAGGCAGATTCCGAAGAACGGGATATCGCGCTCCCGCGCGAACTTGACGCTGGCGATCTTCCCTTCGCTTCCGCGTTCGCCGAAGCCGCCGGGGACCAGGATCGCATTGAGCGGTTCGAGCTCGGCGACGATGTCGGCTTCGGGATGCTCGAACAGCTCGGCGTCGATCCATTGGATGTTGACCTTGGCGCGGTTGGCGATCCCGCCATGGACGAGCGCCTCGCGTAGGCTTTTGTAGGCATCGGGAAGGCCGACATATTTGCCGACCACGCCGATCGTCACCTCGCTCTCGTAGTGATCGATCCGGTCCATGATCTCATACCAGCGCTCGAGATCCGGAGGCGGAGCATCGATCCGGAATGCGCGCAGCACTTCGTCGTCGAGACCGGCTTCGTGATATTGGAGCGGAACGTCGTAGATATTGCGCGCGTCCAGCGCCGGGATAACCGCCGACTTGGGCACGTTGCAGAACAAGGCGATCTTTTCGCGTTCGCTCTCCGGAAGCGGCCGGTCGCAACGGCAAAGCAGCACTTCAGGCTGGACCCCGAGGCTGGAAAGCTCCCGCACCGACTGCTGCGTCGGCTTGGTCTTGAGCTCGCCCGCCGCGGCGATCCACGGCACCAGGGTCGTGTGGACGCTGACCGTCTGGTCGCGGCCAAGGTCGTTCCTCAGCTGCCGGATCGATTCGATGAAGGGCAGGCTTTCGATATCGCCGACGGTGCCGCCGATCTCGCAGATAACGAAGTCGCAGCCGTCGGTCTCGTTGAGTGCGAACTCCTTGATCGCGTTGGTGACGTGCGGGATCACCTGCACGGTCGCTCCGAGATAATCGCCGCGGCGCTCCTTCGCGATGATGTCGCGGTAGATTCGGCCGGTCGTCACATTGTCGGTTTGATGAGAGGAGACGCCGGTGAAGCGCTCGTAATGGCCGAGATCGAGGTCGGTCTCCGCCCCATCGTCGGTCACATAGACTTCGCCATGCTGGTAGGGGGACATCGTCCCCGGATCGACGTTCAGATAGGGATCGAACTTACGAATGCGGACCTTGTAGCCACGCGCCTGAAGGAGCGCCCCCAAGGAGGCGGAAAGAAGCCCTTTTCCAAGCGATGAGACCACGCCGCCGGTAACGAATATGAACCGCGCCATGGGATTCGAGGCTTAGGGGGACAAGCGCCGCGGATGCAACCCGCGGACGCAAAAATATTCGGCTTGACGCCTATTGAGCCAGTGGAACCGCCGGCGCCTGCTGATTCTGGTCCGGATTCGTCGCAGGCGCGCTTGGCGTCTGCTGCTGCGGCGCCTGCTTCGTCGGAGAGATCGGCGCAGCCGTATTCGCAAGCGACGTGTCGATCTTCGTCGGCTCGCGAGACGCTCCGGCAATCGCCGCCATGACGATCGAAAGAACGATGAACAGCCCGCCGAGGACTGCGGTCGAGCGCGTGAGGAAGTCTGCAGCGCCCCGCGCGGTCATGAAGCCCGATGAGCTTCCGCCCACTCCAAGGCCACCCCCTTCGGAGCGCTGCATCAGGATTACGCCGATCAGCGAAACCGCAATGAGCGTTTGGACGATCAGCAGGAAGGCGAACATAGCAGGCTTTCTTGAGGGATTAGGGCGGGAGCGGCGCACTTAGTCGCCGCCGCCGTCGCTTTCAACCGAGTTACTCGATTGGTTTGTCCGATGTTGCGCCAGAACGCCGTCAGCTCTCCGGCTAATTCCCTGCTGCGGCTGCGACGATCGGGATGAAGTCCGCGGCTGTAAGGCTGGCGCCACCAACCAGCGCACCGTCGATGTCGGGAACGGCGAAAATCTCGCCGGCGTTCGACGACTTCACCGAGCCGCCGTAGAGGATCCGCACTTCGTTTCCGACGTCGCCGTAGACCTGGACCAATTGCTTGCGGAGAGCGGAGTGAATTTCGGAGATGTCGGCCATCGAAGGAACCTTGCCCGTGCCGATCGCCCAGATCGGTTCATAGGCGACGGCCAGGCCCGATCCGCCGAAAGCGCCGGTGTTGCTTCGTGGAAGCGAATCACCCAGCTGGCCAGTCACGACCTCCACGGCATGTCCGGCTTCACGGTCGACAAGGCTTTCTCCGACACACAGGATCACGTCGAGGCCAGTCGCGAGCGCAGCCTCCGCCTTCGCTTTGACCTCCATATTGCTCTCCCGTTGCGCATCCCTCCGTTCTGAATGACCAACGATGGTGAGCGCGGCGCCCGCGTCGACGAGCATTTCAGCCGACGTGCAGCCGGTATGCGCGCCCTTTTCGGCATGGTGGACGTCCTGTCCGCCGATCGGGAAACCGGGAACCGCTCGGGCCGCCCGCTCGATCAGGATCGCGGGAACGCAAAGCGCGACATCCACCCTTGGATATTGATGCGACGCGGTTGCGATCGCGGCGATCTCCGCGAGGTCGGATGATAGACCGTGCATTTTCCAATTTCCGGCGACGAGCTTCTTTAGCGACACCTCAAGCTACCCCCTTGTTCGAACCGCCAGTAGCGGGGCCGCCTTGATGCTCGCAAGGCTCGCCCCTAAAGCGGCGGGCCAGCACGCCTTTTCCCCTTCCAGGATCCTCATGCTCACTCCCCTCCGCGCCTTGCAGAAGACGAAACTCGGCCAATGGATCATCGCCACCTTTTTCATCCTGATCCTGATCGGCTTCGCTTCCACGGGCGTTTCGAACTTCGGCTCGGGAAAATATGGCTTCGGAATGGGCAACTCGACCCTGGCGACGGTCGGAAGCCAGCAAGTTTCCGAGGAGGAGATGAGCCAGGCGATGCAGCGCCGGCTTCAGCAGGCGCGGCAAGAGCGCCCCGACGCCGATTATTCGACGATCATGGGCGACTTCGACGGGCTGCTCGACGGGCTTATCGACGAAAAGACGCTTCTCGCCTTCGCGGACAAATTTCATTTTCCGCTATCGAAGCGCCTCGTTGACGCTGAGATAGCGCAAATTCCGCAAACCAAGGGGCTCAACGGGGAGTTCAGCGAGCAATCCTATCGGGCGTTCCTCGCACAGCAGCGGCTGACCGACCCTGAAGTCCGCCAGATTCTGGCCGGCGGCCTGCTGGAGCGTTATCTGCTGACGCCTGTCGCGGCGAATGCCCGAATCGCCACCGGCATGGCCAAGCCGTACGCCTCGATGTTGCTCGAATCGCGCGAGGGCCAGGCCGCGGCGATCCCGCTGGATGCGTTCAAGTCGGGGCTAAAGCCGACAGACGCGGACCTTCAGCAATATTACTCGGCGAACCGCAATCGCTACATGGTGCCCGAACAGCGCGTGCTCCGGATTGCGACGATCGGACCGGCGCAGGTCGCGAACGTCACTGCTTCGGACCAGGAAATCGCGAACTATTACAACGCGCACAAGGCCGACTATGCCTCGAAGGAAACGCGTGACATCAGCCAGGCCGTCGTGCCTGACCAGGCTTCGGCAAACGGCATCGCCTCACGCGCCAAGGGGGGCGCGACGATCGCCGCAGCCGCAGCGCCCGCCGGAGCGAATGCCGCCGTCACGACGTTGAAGGACCAGAGCCGCGACGCCTATAGCTCGGTCGCCGGCGACAAGGCGGCCGCGGCTGTGTTCGGAGGCGCTTCGGGCGCAGTCATCGGCCCCGTTCAAACTGATTTCGGCTGGGCGGTGGCGAAGATCGATTCGATCACGACGACGGGCGGCAAGTCACTCGACCAGGCCCGCGCGGAGATTTCGACCAAGCTCAATGCCGACAAGCGCAAGGGTGCGATCGAGGACATCGTCGGCAACGTACAGGATGCCGTGGATAACGGAAACAATTTCGCTGAAGCCGCGGCAAAAGCGAAGCTGCCCGTCACGACCACGCCGCTCATCGTCGCCCAAGGCACTTCGCGTGTCGATCCCGGTTTCAAGCTGCCGCCGGAGATGGCTCCAGCACTCAAGACGGGCTTCGACCTCGAGCCGAACGATCCGCCGGAGATCGTCACGCTGCCCAATAATCAGGGATATGCGATGGTCTCGCCCGGCCAGGTCGTAAGCGCCGCCCCTGCACCGCTGGCAAGCGTCCGCGAGCGGGTGACGAACGACTGGATCGACAGCAAGGCGCTGGAGCGCGCGAAGGCCGCCGCCATCCAGATCGAAGCGAAGGTTGAGCGCGGAACGCCGCTTGCCCAGGCGATGAAGGAAAGCGGAGCACAACTGCCGCCGACGCAGCCGCTCGCGGCTCGCCGGATCCAGATCGCTACAGCACAGGGGCCGGTGCCGCCGGCGATCAGGATGCTCTTCTCGCTTGCCGAGGGAAAAAGCCGGATGTTTCCCGATCCCAAGGGGCGGGGCTTCTTCATCGTCCGGGTCGACAAGGTCGTGCCCGGCAATGCGCTTTTGCAGCCTGGCCTGATCGGGCAGATGCAGACCGAGCTCCAGCAGGGCATCTCGGAAGATTATGCCCGCGAGTTCCTCGCCGCGATCCGACAGGAGATGGGCGCCAGGAAGAACGACAGCGCGATCCAGGCGATGAAGGTCAGGATGCAGAACAGCGGCGGCTGACAAGCGCTTGACCTGAGCCCTTTTGTTGCCTACACGTTCTCCGTTCGTTCCACAGGGGATGACGGGGAACCGCCGATGCTCACCGCCAAGCAACGCGAACTACTGCTCTTTATCGACGGCCGCCTGAAAGAGGATGGCGTCAGCCCGAGCTTCGATGAGATGCGCGAGGCGCTCGACCTCAAGTCAAAGTCGGGCGTCCACCGGCTGATCTCGGCGCTCGAGGAGCGTGGCTTCATCCGGCGACTGCCGAACCGGGCGCGCGCGCTGGAAGTGGTGAAGCTGCCCGAAACGAAGCCCGCAACGGTCACCCCGCTCCGTTCTGCTGCTCCCGCGGCGGCGAACGATACCACGGAAATCCCGCTTCACGGCCGAATCGCCGCCGGCACGCCGATCGAGGCGCTACAGGGGACCGAGAGCTTCGCCGTCCCCGCCGCGCTGCTCGGTCCCGGTGAACATTATGCGCTTGAGGTTTCGGGCGATTCGATGGTCGAGGAAGGAATCCTCGACGGTGACTTCGCTCTCATCCGTAAGGTCGACACCGCCCGCGACGGGGAGATCGTCGTGGCGCTCATCGATAATGAGGAAGCGACGCTCAAGACTTTCCGCCGCGAAGGCCGGATGATTAGGCTCGATCCCGCCAACTCACGCTACGAGCCTCAGCGCTACGACGAGGGCCGCGTGCAGATTCAGGGGCGCCTGACAGGCCTCATTCGCCGCTATTAGGGCGGAACTGCTGCCAGGGATGTTCGCCGACGCGATCGGCGACGGTGTCGATACGCGGCGGATCGCCCAGATAGATCGCCATCCCGCCGGTTTTCCGAAGCAGGGCTGAGTCGAGCTTGAGCCAATGCGGGAGGCAGGCGCGCGGGAGCCGGCGGTCGGAGATGACGATGTCCGCCTCTGCGCACGCGCGTGTGATGGTCGTCCAGTCGATCGAAGTCGCGGACCGCGTCGCCAGAACCCGCCATTCGCTCTGCCCCTTGCGAATTAGGGCGACGCACGAATCCCTCGAGCAGGCGCTATAGGGGCGCGAGGCAAGGTCGGCGGGGTCTCCGTCAAACCCCGAGGCCTCGGCAACCAGGTTGCGCACGTAATCGCCGGTTCGCTCTCGGAGGATATACGGCGTGCCGCTGTCGACAACCGCGAGATGGGTTCCGTCGCCGGTGACCAGGAGGTCGGGAATTGGCGCGAGAGCGGCGGCAATCGCTCCGAAGGCAACGGGGATCAGGCCCAACATCCGAACCCGCGTATTCCACAGGCACAGCCAGATACCGCCGGCCATCATCAGGCCAAATGCCCACACCGGCATCGACGGCTCGAAAATGACGGCCCCGCTCGCCGATGCGACGGTGTGCGCGAGCCGAAGCAGCCCCTCGATCGACACGCTGCAGATCCACCAGAACGGCTTCCCCCAGCCTATCGCGTCGAACAGCAGCGCCGCCGCTTCGCTGGGCATGATCACGAATGTCGTCAGCGGGATAGCGACGATATTTGCGAATACGCCGTAAAGTCCGGATCGGTGAAAATGGAACAACGCCATGGGTGCGAGTGCGATCTCCACGGCGAGCCCGGTGGCGACGATCCCGAACAGCGCTCTGGCGGTTCGCGCAACAATGCCCTCTTCTCTCCGCTGTAGCAGGCGACGCGCCCAGCGGGTCGAGTGAAGCGCAACGATCGCGGTTACCGCGGCAAAGCTCATCTGGAAGCTGGCGCCGGCGAGCGCCTCAGGCCGGAAGAGAAGCACCATCAGTGCGCCGGTCGCGATGAGGCGCATGCTCAGCGCATCCCTTCCAAGCGCGATTCCCGCGAGGATCAGCAGCGCGGCGACGCAACTTCGGACCGTCGGCACCTGCGCACCGGTGAGCAAGGTGTAGCCGATCCCCGCCGCGGCAGCGACGCCGGCGGAGACCAAGACGAGGTTGAATCGGAGCGCCAGCCGCTCGCTGAGGGCAAGGAGCTTGAGGCTCAGGAACATCGCAAAGGCGACAACCGCCGCGATGTGAAGTCCGCTGACCGAGAGGAGGTGCGTGAGGCCGGCGCGGCGCATCGCGTCGGCGTCGTCTTCATCGACCGCATTCTGGTCCCCCGTGGCGAGGGCGACCGCGATGCCCGCCGGATCTGCCGGTAGCGCTTGCTCGATGTGGCCCCTCAAAGCTTCCCGGACTCGGTCGAGCCCGTGCGCCTCCCCCGGTTGAATGACGGTTACCTCGCCGAGCGGCTTACCGACCGCCCCAAGCCCCTGGAACCATGCGTCGCGGGCAAAATCGTAGGTTCCGGGAAGGGCCATTGGCGGCGGTGCCACGAGGCGCGCTCGAGCCTCGATCCGCGCTCCCGGTGCGATTCCCGGCGGAAGCTTGTCGTCGTCGATCGACAGCCGCAGCTTCGGCGGAACGCCGGGACTCGTCGAATATAGAAGTGCGCGGGTTGTCTGCCGCGCGGCGAGATGGTCGACCGCGACCACCGTCCCCGTCAGCGGGGCGACGACGGGCCGGCCCAACCTCGGCTGCTCAACCATCGCCGAGCGACTCCACACCAGCGCGAAGCCGATCGTCGCCGCGAGCGCGAACCAGCCGAGCGCCCTCCCCGCTCGCCCGCGGCCGAGCGCGAATCCCATGAGCGTTAGCGCCGCGGCCAGGCACAGGAACGCCATCCATTTACGCGGCTCACGGAGCGCGAACCAGGCCGCGATCCCACTGCCAAGACCGACGACCACCCATGGCGGAAGCTGCGCGCGCTCCGCCTCGAGGAGCCTTTCCAGCTTCTCTCCAGCCGCGGAAAACCACGCCTTCCAATAGCTCCGAGCACGCTGTGGAAGAGGCGCTTCCCCTATGTTAGGGGCGCTCGTCCATTGCATTGCAGCATGAAGAGAAGAGGAAAGCGCGCTTGAGCGCAAGCAGTTCGTCGCCGTCCCGTCCGGTCGTCACCCGTTTCGCCCCCTCGCCCACCGGCTTCCTTCATATCGGAGGGGCGCGAACGGCCTTGTTCAACTGGCTCTTCGCGCGCCATCACGGCGGGAAGTTCCTCCTGAGGATCGAGGATACGGACAAGGTCCGCTCCACCAAGGAAGCGATCGACGCGATCCTCGACGGGATGCACTGGCTCGGCCTCGATTGGGACGGCCACGAATATTACCAGTCGCAGTTCTGGGCCAGGCACGCCGAGGTCGCCCACAAGATGCTCGATCGCGGTCACGCCTACCGCTGCTACATGACGCAGGAGGAACTTGCCGAGCAGCGCGAGGCCGCCCAGCGCGAGCGTCGGCCGTTCCGAATCAACAGCCCCTGGCGCGACATCGCTGAAGCGCGGGGCGATGATCCATTCGTGATTCGCCTGAAGGCGCCGCGCGACGGGGAAACCGTGATCGAGGACCGCGTTCAGGGCCGAGTGACCGTCCAGAATGCCGAGATCGACGACTTCATCCTCCTCCGTTCGGACGGTTCTCCGACCTACATGCTTGCGGTCGTGGTCGACGATCACGACATGGGCGTCACTCACGTGATCCGCGGCGACGACCATCTCAATAATGCCTTTCGCCAGCTGGCGATCATCCGCGCCATGGGCTGGCCGGAACCGACCTATGCGCACGTGCCGCTTATCCACGGGCCCGACGGCGCCAAGCTCAGCAAGCGCCATGGAGCGCTTGGCGTGGATGCCTATCGCGACGAGCTCGGTTTCCTGCCCGAAGCGGTGGGCAATTACCTCCTTCGCCTCGGATGGGGCCATGGCGATGCGGAAATCATCAGCCGCGACCAGGCCATCGAGTGGTTCGACCTCGATCATGTCGGCAAGTCACCGTCACGCTTCGACTTCAAGAAGCTGGAGAATCTGAACGGCCACTACATCCGCGAGGCCGACGACCAGCGGCTCGCCGATCTGGTCGCGGCCAAGCTGGGTCTATCGAACGATCAGAGGGCCTTGCTCGTAAAGGCGATGCCGGAGCTCAAGCCGCGCGCCGGCACCGTCGATCAACTTGCTGAAAGTGCTGCGTTTCTCTTCGACGAACGGCCGATGGCTATGGACGATGCTGCGGCGGCGCTGCTCACGACCGATGCCCGTTCTATCCTCGCTGCGGCGCATGAAAACTTAGTTGCGCTTGCGAACTGGGATGCGGCGTCGTTAGAGGCCTCTATCCGCGAAGTCGCCGATGCGCGTGGCGTCAAGCTGGGCAAGCTTGCGCAGCCCCTCCGGGCCGCTCTTACCGGGCGCACGACCTCACCGGGGATTTTTGATGTTCTAGCGTTGCTCGGGCGCAACGAAAGCCTCGCCCGAATCGCCGATCAGATGGAGCCGAACGAATGACCGACAAGACCGCGACCCTCGGGTTCGATGGATCGAACCACAGCTACCCGGTCCTCGACGGCACTGTCGGTCCGGAAGTGGTCGATATCCGAAAGCTCTACGGCCAGACCGGAATGTTCACCTATGACCCAGGCTTCACGTCGACGGCGAGCTGCGAAAGCGCCATCACCTACATCGATGGCGAACAGGGCATACTTCTCCACCGCGGCTACCCGATCGACCAGCTTGCAGAGAATTCGAGCTTCATGGAGGTCGCCTATCTCCTCGTGCACGGCGAACTTCCGACCGGCAAAGAGTTGGACGAATGGGTCTATACGATCAGCCGTCACACCATGGTGCATGAGCAGCTCGCGACCTTCTATCGCGGCTTCCGCCGAGATGCTCACCCGATGGCGGTCATGTGCGGCGTCGTCGGCGCGCTCTCTTCATTCTACCATGACAGCACCGACATCACCGATCCCGAACAGCGGATGATCGCGTCGCACCGGCTGATCGCGAAAATGCCGACCATCGCGGCCATGGCCTTCAAATACAGCATCGGCCAGCCGTTCATGTACCCCCAGAACAGCCTCAGCTACACCGGCAACTTCCTGCGGATGACGTTCGGTGTTCCGGCCGAGCCCTATGAGGTCAATCCGGTGATCGAGAATGCGATGCGCCGGATCTTCATCCTCCACGCCGATCACGAGCAGAATGCATCGACTTCGACAGTGCGCCTTGCCGGCTCGTCGGGTGCGAACCCTTTCGCATGCATTGCAGCGGGCATCGCCTGTTTGTGGGGTCCGGCACACGGTGGGGCGAATGAAGCGGCGCTGAACATGCTTCGCGAGATTGGGACGACCAAGCGCATCCCCGAATATATCGCCCGGGCGAAGGACAAGAACGATCCGTTCCGGCTGATGGGCTTCGGCCACCGCGTCTACAAGAACTTCGACCCCCGGGCGAAGGTGATGAAGAAGACAGCGGACGAGGTGTTGAAGGAGCTCAACATCTCCGATCCGGTCCTAGATGTCGCCAAGGAGCTCGAGCACATCGCGCTCAACGACTCCTACTTCATCGAAAAGAAGCTCTATCCGAACGTCGATTTCTATTCGGGCGTGATCCTGAATGCGATCGGCTTCCCGACTGACATGTTCACTGCGCTTTTCGCCGTTGCACGGACGGTCGGCTGGGTCGCCCAGTGGAACGAGATGATCGCCGATCCCGACCAGAAGATCGGACGTCCACGCCAGCTCTACGTCGGCGCGACCGAGCGCAACTACGTCCCGGTCGAAAAGCGCGGCTAGGCCGCCGGCAGGGTCAAGGTAAATCGCGCGCCTTCGCCAGGCGCGCTGTCGAGAGTGACGTCGCCACCCATCGAGCGCGCGAGCCTGCGCGAGATGGCGAGGCCGAGGCCGGTGCCACCTTCCTTCGTGTGCGCGCGCTCGAACCGCTCGAATATCCGCTGCTCGTCGCCGGCTGCGATCCCCGGCCCTTCGTCCGAGATCGTGACCGACGCCGTTGCAGCGGTCCTCGAGAATCCCAAGGCGACCGTGCCGCGTTCCGGCGAGTAGCGGATCGCGTTGACGATCAAATTGACCAGGATCTGGATGACAGCGCGCTCCTGACCGCGGGCACGAAGCGGTTCGGGACGACCGATCTCGATATGGACACCGCGCTCTTCGGCGGAAGATTCGAGCATGATCACCGCTTCGGCTGCAAGCGCCGCTACGTCGACCACCCCATGAACCTGCGTGGGATCTTCGCTCATGGCCTGGAGGACGGACAGCAGGTGCCGCGCGGCCGACGCGATATCGTTGCCGTAGCTCGCATAGTCGCCGCGCAGCGGCCCGTCCGCGCGAGCCATGATCTTTTCCGCGCTGTCGATGATCCGGTCGATCGGCGAGCGAAGTAGCTCGTCGAGCGCATGGTCGAAACCGGGAGCGCGAAGCACCGGGCCGGCGCCGTTCTTCTCGCTCTCGGCGGTGCCTCGAAAACCGGCAAAGCTGCCGTCGGCGGCCGTGACCACTTCTCCCTTGAGGACGACCAGGCAGTTCTCGTCCGACCGGCTTCGGGCTCTTTGCCCGGAGAAGCCGCGCCGGGCGGCTAACGCGCTGATCAGCGGCATCTCGCCGTTCTCGTCTTCGTCCAACCGTGCGACTCGGGTGAGCGGCGCTCCGGCGGCGTCGGCGACAGCGACGCCGAGCAGGCCCGCGAAATCGGAGGAAATGGAGATGATGCGCAGCTCTTCGTCGGTCGCCCATTCATTCTGCGCATCCGCGCTTGCCGCTTCGCTTCCTCCGCCGAGAATCGTCGCTAGCCTCGGTCCGGCTGCCGGGCGGACGGCCCATCCCTCCAACGACAGGGCGACCTCGTCGCCTTCGGGCTTCGCATTCACCCAAAGCTCGATGTCGTTGTCCGCGGAGGCGGCGATGGCAGGACGGCCTACGGGCGTGCCGAGCTTGCGCGCCAGCTGGGCGACAGCGGCCACCTGCGGAAGCGCGAGCATCTGTCCAACCTCGGAGCCCGCCTCACGCTGCAGCGCCTCGAGCTCCGGCTCGGCCGCGATCAGCCGTCCGGAACGGTCGAGACGACCGAGCACCGGCCGCGGTTCGGAAGGAACGCTAGCCATTGCCGTTTCCCAACGCGGCGAGGGCTGCGCGATAACGCGGCGGCGCGGAGATCCAGCTCGCCGCGGCCCTGACCTCATCGGCGCTCATCGCATCGAAGACGCCAATGGCGGCGCCAGGATCGTCGATGCCTAGCAGGTCGCCGAGGCTGGCCAGCAATCCCGCACTGAGCTCGCGCGAAAACCCCGCGACTCGAAGCAGCGCCATCAATTGCTGCGTCCTGCCCGAAAGCAGCTCATCCAATGCGACACTACCCGAGATGCCGGATCGCCGAGCGAGCACCTCGGCCAGGAACCCGACTTCCCCCTCCTGCGAGCAAGCGAGAAGCAACTCGTCGGTAAGACCGCCGCTGTCCTCCAGCATTGCGACCACCGCCGAAACCAGCGCCTCGACGCTGCGCTCCGGATCATATTTATCGAGCAAGCTTGCTGCAGCCCCGGCGAGCTCAGTGTCGGCGGCCGCCGTACCATATCCGGACGCGATGTCCCGACGGTGCGCCGCAGCGATGGCCTGAACTAGCCGCTCCGCCGTTTCGTATGAGAGGTCGTCGAACGCGATCAGGCATTGACCGAATCGGTCGCGGCGACGGCCTCGCGCCAGGACGAGCGCCATTGCAGCCGAAGAGACGCCTCCGTCGTGGTGGCTGACCAGCCCCTGGACCGCGCGCGCTTCGCGGCGCCCGGTTCTAGCCCGAGCGGCCGTCCCAATCCTCTCCTCGTCGGCGCGGCGGAGGAGAAGCGCCATCAGTTCGGGATCGTCGAGAAGGCCCGCCTGCGTCAGCGCCAGCACGATAGCAGAGTCATCGTCGTTAGCCCCGGTCCAGCTGGTCGGCAGGGCGGCCCTGATCTCAGTGGCGATGTCGCTGACGAGACAATGAAGCATCGCGGTCATGAGCGCCCGCTCCTGTTCGGTGAGGCGCTGATCGGGATTGAGAAAAAAATCGGCGCGCACGGTCGATAGGCGTCCGCGACCTGTTGCGCGCGTATGCGCGTTCCGGTCCGCCCCGTTGGCGGCAATCGGCCATTCTTCCGGCATCATTACCGCCCGCGTTATCCGATTTTGGTTAACTTCGGGTCAACTGGACTGATCGTGACGTACGCGCTGGATGACGAAAAAGGACAAGGCCGCATAACCAAGCAGGCCGATGAGATAGCTCGTCCAGGCGCCGGCTATGGCGAAAGGGATTGCGAGGACGATCGCGCTCCGCCGCGAGATCAGCCACAATTCGCTGTCGCCAATCCCAGCGCGCTCGATTCGTGCCGCTTCGGCGAACGCGCCTGCGGCCAGCGCGCTGATCAAGGCACCCCATCCGGTGTTGTGGCGCATCTCCCACCAGCCGAGCGCCAGGAGCGCGACTCCGCCGGCCGGCCACAGCGCCAGCCTCGTCAGCATTCCCACCGGGAACGGCTTCAGGCGCAAGCTTGCAAGCCGGCTTGCGATGAGGTCGAGCGGCATGGAAACGATGAGCAGAACGAGCCCAGCACCGAGCCATCCCCGGGCGAAGCAGAGCGCGCTGCCCAGCGTCAACGCCAGCGCTGCCCACAGGAGCCAAAGCGGTCGAATGGCGGTTTCCATCAGATGCTCGGTCGCGAACTCCTCGAGCGGCGGGAGCAGAAAGCGGCTTACCCAGTCCGGGCGAACGCCGCGCGATGCGACGAACAACCGCCGCTGAAAATCCTGGAGATCCTCGGCACGCTCAACCAGCAAGGGCTCGCCGCCGGCTTCGCTCGCCGGGATGCGAAGCGCGCCTTCCTGGACCGCCCGCCTGAGCAAGGTCGACTGCAGGTCCCAGTCACCCAGCATCGCGGCGGTCGATCCGAGGAGATGTGCATCGACCAGCGCAACGCCTGCCCAGCGCGTCTGAGCGTCGATCCGCTCGAAAGTCGAATGGTCCTCGTCGTCAGGAACCGTCGCGATCGCGGGCTCGGCTCCGTTCGCCATCGCGGCCACAACGTCGGCCGGAGGCGCTATGCCATCGCCGAGCAAGAGGATCATCGAGCCGCCTTCGAATCGGCTTAGGGCCTCCCTGACGTCGCTGACGGGGAAAACGCCAATTCCGTCCAGGCGAAGCCGTTCGAATGCGTCCTGAAGTGCCTGCGGCACCCGTTCCACGATAACGATGATCGGTGCAGCTCCGGCTGCCGAGGCACACCGCACCTGATATTCGAGGAGGGTCCGTCCGGCGAGCGGGAGCAGCGCGCGCAGGCCACCGCTGTCGTCCTCCTGATAGGCTCCGATCAGCGCACCGACGGCCATTTTCCCGCTCGTTCCTCCCCCCGTCTCGCACCTCTCTCTAATCGCTTTCGCAGGTCAGCAAAGATGATAAACTGCTGATTGCGATGACACCCAATCCACAACGCGCCGAACCCTTGCCGCAGGCGAACCAAGCGGTCGAGCCCCTCGAATTGACGAGCGCGGACATCGCTCCACAGGCGCCGTTCGAGGAAGAACAGTGGCTTCAGCCGACCGAGCAGGCGGTGGCTCAGCCCGGCTCAGGCGGCAGGCGCGTTCTCGGCACTACGCTGACGGTCCTCGCGGCTCTGTGGCTCGGCTATTCCGCATGGTCGGCGGGACGAACGCTCACCGGCCAGCCGCTCTCTTCGCCGCTCGTTGCACAATGGCTCGCTATCGCCGCCGGGCCACTCGCGCTCCTGTGCCTGGCTTGGATGATCTTCGGGCGGACCCGCCGCAGAGAAGCGGAGGCCTTCACCCGCTCCGTGATCGCAATGCGCAGCGAAGCGCAATCGCTGGAAGCGTTGCTCGAGGTGCTTTCGCAGCGGATTACCGACAGCCGGACCGAGCTGACGATGATGGCGCAGCATCTGATGCAACTCGGCGACGAGGCGACGGGTAAGCTTGGCGGCATCACGAGACAATTCGACAGCAGCAGCGAAAAACTGAGGCTCCACGGCGACGCCCTCGACCGAGCCGCCGAATCGGCTCGCAACGACGTGGCCGTCCTTCTGGAGGATCTGCCGCGCGCAGAGGAAACGACGCGACTGCTGTCAGCGCAACTGCGCTCGATCGGTGGCGAATCGGCCGAGAAGACGGCGGCATTCGAAGCTCAGGTCGGTGAGCTCGCTGATCGAACCCGCAAGGCGGATCATTTGATCGCTGAGGCGACCGACCGACTTGCGGCGCGACTAGCGGAAATCGACGCCGCCGGCGCTGCGGCTGTCGAGCGCGTCAGCGAAGCCAAAGCCGGCTTTTCGGGTGTTCTCGACACACTTCTCGAGCGGACATCGGCGACGCTCGATGAAATCCGCAATGGCATCGACATCCAGTCGGCAGCCGTCGCGGCTCTCGTCGAGCAAGCATCGGCGGGCCTTGGCAAGGCCGGTGCGGAGGCGTCGGAATCGCTCGCCGCGAACGTCGACCATGCGAATATATCTATCGAGAGCCTGTCGCAGCGGGTCGCCGAGCAAGACCGGGCATCCCAGCGCATGATCGCCGAGATCGACCGCGGGCTCGCGCTCATCGATGAACGGTTCACCGAGCTTGCGACGCATGGCGACGAACGCGCGAACCGATTCCTTGAATCGCTCACCCGTGCCCGAACCGAGCTCGACACGCTTGCGTCACAGGCGAGCACGCAGGACGCCGCCATCGGCTCGATCGCCGAGCGGACGAGCTCGCTTCACGAGAGCATCGACCGGCTGACGGCCGAGATCCGCGACAGCCTCGGCTCGGCCATCGGCGAGGCGCAGGGCAGCACCGAACGTCTAATCGGCGCCGCTGCGTCGGCACGTCCCGAGATTGGCTGGATCCGCGATGCCGCAATCGAAGCCGGCGATCGCCTGTCTGCGACCGGTGAGAGCATCGCCCAACAGCAAGACCAGCTGACCGCGCTTCTCGCGAAGGTCGACGACGGCGTCGGCGACGCGCAGTCGAAGCTGGCCGAGCTCGCTTCGATGCTTGCGCAGGTCGAGCGCGAAGCCGCGAACCTCAGCGCGCAAACTGCGCCGGCGCTCGTCGCCTCCTTGGTCCAGGTCAAGGATGCGGCATCGCATGCGGCGGAACGGGCACGCGAGGCGATCGAGGACGTCATCCCCGCAAGCGCCGGGAAGCTGTCCGAAGAGACTCGGGCCGCGCTCGAGCGCGTCATCCGCGAAAGCATTGAGGACCGGCTGCGGGAGGTCGAAACAGTGGCGGCACGCGCCGTCGATTCCGCCCGCGCAGCGTCCGACCGGCTCACTCAGCAGATGCTGACGCTCGGCCAAAGCGCCGCGGCGCTCGAGGAACATATCGAGGAGACCCGAAAAGAGCAGCGCGAGAAGGACAGCGAGGCGTTTGCCCGCCGGGTCTCGCTGCTCATCGATTCCATGCATTCGGCGGCAATCGACGTCGGTAAAATCCTCGCCGACGAGATCGACGACAAGGCGTGGGGCGCCTATCTCAAGGGCAATCGCGGCATCTTCACCAGCCGGGCAGTAAGGCTGATCGACGGTAGCGAAAGCCGCCCGATCCGCGCGCATTACGAGATCGACCTGGAATTCCAGCGTTCAGTGAACCGCTACGTCCACGATTTCGAAGCGATGCTCCGCCGCGTCCTAGCCGAACGAGACGGCGGAATGATCGCGGTAACGCTCATGTCGTCAGACATGGGCAAGCTCTACGCAGCGCTTGCGCAAGCCATCGACAAGCGGCGCTAACGGCTTTCCCGCTGCGTTTGCGGCGGGTTGTAGAAATCGAGATCGTCGGACGTGATCCAACCGAACGTCCAGTTCGCATAGTAGATCGCGAACAGCACCGCAGCGACTAGCGCCGCTTTCAGCAGATGACGTTTGACGTCGAATCGGTGGGGCGCGCTTTCCGCCTGTCCCGGAATCTTCTCGCCGCCGACCTCTTCGGTCGTTCTCACTCCGAACGGCAGGAGGATGAATGCGCATCCCGCAAAGAACAGGAAATAGATGGCGACGATCGACGTGAGCTTCATGCCGCGACTTGAAGGAGCATCACCTCGACGAGCGGCTTTTTCCCGGTCCACAGTGTCGCGCAGCGGCGTACGGCCAGACGGACCGCCTCTCGCATCCGATCTTCATCGACCCCGGGGCTGAAAGCCTTCGTCGCGGCATCGGTCGCATCAGCGATGAAATCCTCGCGATCCTCTTCTACGGGGACCCCGAACGGACGGATCAAGGGCTTGCCGGCAAGCTTTCCGTCGTCGCCCACCGGCAGTGCTACGGTAATCAGCCCGCCATAGCCGATCCTCCGGCGCTCGTTCACCGTCGCTCCGTCGGCTGGGAGGATTACGTCGCCATCGAGCACGAGACGGCCGACCCGAACCTCATCGATCTTCTTGGGTTCTCCAGGTGCCAGGCGGATCAGGTCGCCGTTCTTCTGAACGACCGCATGCGAAACACCGTGATCGAGCGCCAGCCTGCCCTGCTCCGCCATGTGCCGCGCCTCGCCGTGAACAGGAACGACGATCTGGGGCCGCACCCATTTGTACATTTGCACCAGCTCGGGCCTGCCGGGATGGCCGGACACATGTACGTGCGCCTGCTTCTCGGTGACGATCTGGACGCCGAGATCGGACAGCTGGTTCATGATCCGGCCGATGGCGATCTCGTTGCCGGGAATGATTCGCGATGAGAAAACGACGGTGTCGTTCTCGCCGAGCTTGAGCTCGTGCGTGCCGGCTGCGATCCGCCCCAGCGCCGCACGGGGCTCGCCCTGGCCGCCAGTCGCGATGATCAGCACTTCACTGCGCGGCAGGCGCATCGCCTCGTCGAAGCCGATGGGTGGCGGGAAATCGGTGAGATAGCCGGTCGACTGCGCGACCCTAAGGATGCGCTCGAGCGACCGCCCCGCGATGCACACCTGTCGCCCGGCTTCCCGCGCGACTCGTCCGATGGTCTGCAGCCGGGCCGCATTGGAGGCGAAGGTCGTCACGAGCACCCGCCCGTTAGCCATCTGCACCTGTGCGAGCAGCCCTTCGTGAACGCTCTCTTCCGATCCCGAGGGCGCCTCCTGAAAGACGTTGGTCGAATCGCATACCAGAGCGAGGACGCCGCGGTCGCCTATCTCCGTCAGCACGTCAGTGTCGGGTGCGGAGCCAAGGACCGGCGTCTCGTCGATCTTCCAGTCGCCGGTGTGGAAGATATTCCCGAACGGCGTTTCGATCAGCAGACCGTTCCCTTCCGGAATGGAGTGCGACAGCGCGACGAAGCTTACCTTGAACGGCCCCAGCTTAACGGTACCGCCGCGCTCGACGATATTGAGCTGCACCTGGCCGGTCAGTCCCTCCTCCTCGAGCTTGCCTGCGATCAGCCCCGCGGTGAACGGGGTCGCGAACAACGGCGCCTTCAGCTCGTCGGCGAGATACGGGAGTGCGCCGATATGGTCTTCGTGCCCGTGAGTCAGGATGATCCCGGAAAGCCGCTCCTGCTGCTCCTCGATGAACTCAAGGTCGGGGAGGATGAGCTCGATGCCAGGATAATCCGGACCGGCGAAGTTTAAGCCAAGGTCGACCATGATCCACTGGCCGCGGCAGCCATAGAGATTGACGTTCATGCCGATCTCACCCGAGCCGCCCAACGCGACGAATATCAGCTCTTCACCGGGAATCATTTCGAGGGGTGCACTGCCATGTCGTACAGGAGACTCAACCCCTGGATGGTGAGATCGGGCTCAATCGCGTCGAACACGTTCGTGTGCTTGTCGAACAGGTCGGCCAAGCCGCCGGTGGCGATCACGGTCGCCGGACGGCCGAGGTTGCGCTTCATACGCTCGGTGAGGCCCTCCAGCATCGCCACATAACCCCAGTAGATGCCGATGAGCATCTGGCTCTGCGTAGTTCGCCCAATCACCGACGAATTGTCCGTCGGCGCCTCGATCGCGATGCGCGGAAGCTTGGCAGCAGCATTCACGAGCGCGTCGAGTGAAAGATTGATGCCCGGCGCGATGATCCCGCCGGCATAGGCGCCCTTGCTGTCGACGTGATCAAACGTGGTCGCTGTGCCGAAGTCGATGACGATCAGGTCGCCCTTATACTTCGCGTGGGCACCAATAGCGTTGAGTGCCCGATCGGCCCCAACATTCTCCGGTTCATCGACATCCAGCCGAATCGGCCAGGCCACCTTTCCTCTTCCGGCGATGAGCGCCTCGGCGTGGAAATATTTGCTCGCAAGGACTTCGAGATTGTGGAGCGCACGCGGCACCACCGTGCCGATGATCACTCCCTCGACCACGTCCTTCGAATAGCCCTCGAGCTCGAGCAGCTGATGGAGCCAAACGGCATATTCATCCGCTGTACGCCGCGGATCGGTCGCAATCCGCCAGCGCGCCTTGATCTCGCCGCGATCGACGAGCGCGAAGACGACATTCGTATTGCCGGCGTCGATCGCGAGCAGCATGGCCCGCCCTTAGGACAACAGCCTTCGATCGCAAAGCAGATCAGGCAACGGTCGCAGGGGCCTCTGTCATGACGAATCGCGGCGCCATTTCTTGCTGCTTCGCGAGATAGGCGTGGATGGAAGCGACGACCGCCGCGCCGTCTCCCACCGACGCGGCGACGCGCTTGACGGACCCGGACCGAACGTCACCGATCGCGAAGATGCCGCTCCGGCAGGTTTCAAGCGGCAGCTTGCCCGCGCCTGCATCATCTCCCGTCAGCACGAATCCGCGCGAATCCAGCTTGATCCCGGAAGCTTCGAGCCAGTCGGTGTTCGGCTCGGCTCCTATGAAGGAGAAGAGATAGCGGATCGGCCGACTGTCGACGGTCCCGGTCTGGCGGTTGCGCCACCCGACGCCGCGGAGATTTCCGTCGGCTCCTTCGAGCTCGCTGATCTCGCAACCGATGACGACATCGATGTTCGGCTGGGCTTCGATGCGCTCGATCAGATATTGCGACATGGTGTCGGTCAAAGGCCGCCGGGCGATCAACGTCACCCGCTTGGCCCGGCTGGCGAGGAATACGGTCGCCTGCCCTGCCGAATTGCCGCCTCCGACCAATGCGACCTCCTCGTTCGCGCAAAGGTCCGCCTCGAGCGGCGACGCCCAGTAATGGACGGACGAACCTTCGAATTCTTCGAGTCGTTCGACGCCGAGCCGGCGGTAGCGCGCCCCCGTCGCGATGACGATGGCGCGAGCCCGGGTGCGCTCGCCGGTCTGGAGTAGGACCTGGCAGGGCTCGTTTCCGCAATCGAGGTTCACCGCCTCATCGGGAATCAAAATCTCGACCCCGAACTTTTGAGCCTGGCTGAACGCGCGGCCCATCAACGCCATGCCGGAAATGCCGGTGGGGAAACCGAGGTAATTTTCGATCCGGGCCGATGCACCGGCCTGGCCCCCGAACGCCCGACAATCGATGGCGAGAACCGAAAGGCCTTCCGAACCCGCATAGACCGACGTCGCGAGCCCTGCTGGGCCGGCACCGATGACGATGACATCATAAAGACGATCCGGATCGATCGTGCTCACCAGGCCGACACAGCGGGCGAGCTGGGATTCGCTCGGATTGCGCAGGAGCTGTCCGCCCGAACAAAGCACGATCGGGAGTTCTTCGGGCGCGACCTCGAACCGCTCGACCAAGGTCTGCGCGCAGCTGTCGTCCGCGGGATCGAGGCTGCGATACGGATGACCGTTCCGCCGAAGGAAGTTCGTGAGCCTCAGAACGTCGGCGTTATGCTCCTCTCCGATAACTATCGGACCTACCCCTGCCTCGATCAGTCCGACGCGGCGGAGGATGAGGGCGCGCATGAGCCTTTCGCCGAGGTCCGCTTCGGCGATCAGCAGCGCGCGCAACCGCTCGGGCGGGATTGCGACGGCCTCGACATCCGTCAGCGCCTTCTCGTTGACGAGATAAGGCCGACCGGAAAGCTGCGCGAGCTCGCCCATGAAATTGCCGCGCTCGTGAGTGACGATGTGGCTGTCCTCGCCGCCCGTCGGCTGGGTGACGTCTACCTGGCCGGAGAGGATCAGCATCACGCCCGGGCCGACCTCACCGACGCGTGCGAGCATGTCGCCCGCCTTGTAGCGGCGCGGCTCGCCGAAACGGGCAAGCCGCGCCAGTTCGTCGTCCGTGAAGCGCAGGAACATCTGCGCTCCGCGGGTTGCGAACGTGCTGCCGAGATCGTCCGTCATCCGACCGGGATAGGCTCCGCCACAAGCGCGGGCGCCTTTTCGGCAACCTCACCGACCGGCTCACCACGGATGAACCCCAGGATGTCCGCGTTGATGAGGTCGGGGTGGGTGGAATGGCATCCGTGAGGCAAGTCCTTGTAGGTCTTGAGCCTGCCGTTTTGGACGAGTTGCGCCGAGAGCGGCCCTGAATCCGTATAGGGCACGATTTGATCGTCCTCGCTGTGGATAACCAAAACCGGAACCTCGATCGACTTCAGATCCTCAGTGAAGTCCGTCTCGGAAAACGCCTTGATGCAGTCGTAACCTGCCTTGACGCTGCCCATCATCCCCTGGCGCCACCAGTTGCGGATCAGGCCTTCAATCGGCGTAACGCCGTGGCGGTTGAAGTTGTAGAAGGGACCCGAGGGGATATCGAGATAGAGTTGCGCGCGATTGGCCGCGAGCGCTGCGCGGAACCCGTCGAACACCTCGATCGGCGTACCGCCGGGATTCGAGTCCTTCTTGACCATTACGGGCGGGACGGCGTCCAGCAAGACCGCCTTGGAAACCCGGCCCGGTTTCGCCCGCGCAACGTAACGAGTGACTTCGCCACCGCCGGTTGAATGCCCGACGTGGACCGCTTCATGAAGATCGAGTTGATCGGTCAGCTCCGTAAGGTCTGCGGCGTAGGTGTCCATGTCGTTGCCGCCGTCCGGTTGGCTCGACCGGCCGTGGCCCCGGCGATCATGGGCTATCACCCGATATCCTTTCCCGAGGAAGAACATCATCTGTGCGTCCCAATCGTCTGAGCTCAATGGCCAACCATGGCTGAAGACGATCGGCTGGGCATCCTTCGGGCCCCATTCCTTGTAGAAGATTGCGGTGCCGTCGCGGGTGGTGATGAATGGCATGGCGAGTGCCCTCTCAACGCGAGTTGTGCCGGCCGACAGGACCGGCGCTGAGTTTCGTGAGGGAGGTGGCGAAGCGCCTGGATGAGGCAGCGCGTCGCTACGAACGCTTCGACTCAGTCGCGAAACGACGTCCCCGTATCAGCAACGTCCAGCTGCCGCGAGAGCACGACTCAGCCGAGCGAGATATCCCCGGCATGAACGATCTCCACCAGGCCGTCGGCCTTGCGAAGGCGCAGAGCGCCGTCCAGCTCGAGACCCTCAAAGCGGCCGGAAACGATGTCGTTGCCGCCGCCGTGAACGGTGAGCTCGCTGCCAAGAGGGTGAGCTCGTGCCAGCCACGCTTGAGCGATGAGCGACGGCTCGCTCTGCCGCCACAGGCGGATTAGCCGAGCGACGCTTGCCGCAAGGATCGGGGCGAACGCCTGTGATGTTGTCCGGGCCGCCAGCGATGCGCATTGCCGGTCGGCAAGGTCAGGCGCCGAAGCGAGGTTCACTCCGAATCCGATCACGACGCGCTCGCCGCTGCGCTCAAGCAGGATTCCCGCAAGTTTCTTTCCCAGCAGGAGCACATCGTTCGGCCATTTGAGCATGAGCGGCTGGTCCGGCACCGCGATGTCGATCGCCTCGACGAGCGCAAGTCCCGCTGCGAGCGAAAGCGTCTGCGGCTGCGGGTCCCCCTTACGGAGCTCGACGATCGTGCTTCCGTAGAAATTGCCGGGCGGCGAGACCCACTTGCGTCCCTGGCGCCCGCGCCCGGTCTGTTGCTCAAGCGCGACCAACCAATCGCCCTCGATTGTGTTGTGGTCCGCGATCAGGTCGGCATTGGTCGAGCCAGTGCGCTCGACGATGCGGATTCGGGTCAGAACAACGATCCCGCGGCACGGTCCGTTAGCGAGCCGAGCGGTCCGACGAGGAGATATCCGAGTGGTGAGACGATGATCGCTGCCAGCAGGATCAACATGCCCTGCACCGGCTCACGTAGCCGGGCATAGGGGGCCGCAGGCTCGTCGAAGAACATCACCTTGACGACCTTCAGATAGTAATAAGCGCCGATCACGGTGCCGAGGATCGCCGCAACCGCGAAGGCAGAATAGCCTGCCGCCACCGCCGCCTGGAAGACCAGCAGCTTCGGCCAGAAACCGAACAGCGGTGGAATGCCAGCCAGACTGAACATGAAAAATGCCATGGCCCAGGCGAATGCTGGCCGCGTCTGCGCGAGCCCCGAAAGGCTGGCAATGCTTTCGACCGGCCGACCGTCCTCGTCCCGCATCCACAGCACGCATAGGAACGCGCCGAGGTTCATTACGACATAGACAGCCATGTAGAACAGCACCGCCGAGCCGCCTTGCGGCCCCCCGGCAGCCAGCCCGACGAGTGCAAACCCGACATTGTTGATCGAAGAATAGGCGAGCAGGCGCTTGATATTGGTCTGTCCGTAGGCAGCGATCGCGCCAAGGAAGATCGATGCGAGCGCGGCGAATATCACGATCTGCCGCCACGCGTCGGCCGCAGGCGCCAATCCTTCGAGGCAAAGCCTGGTAGCAAGGAATACGGCTGCCGCCTTCGGTGCGGTCGCGAAGAAAGCGGTGACGGGCGTGGGCGCACCCTCGTAGACGTCGGGAGTCCACATGTGGAACGGCACTGCGCTCGCCTTGAAGGCGAGGCCGGCAAGGACGAACACGAGCCCGAACAACAGTCCGAGCGACGGCGCCCCGCGCCCAAAGGCCGCAGCGAGTCCGTTGAAGCTCATCGTTCCCGTAAAGCCGTAGAGCAGGGAAATGCCGTAGAGCAGGATCCCGCTCGCAAGGGCGCCGAGCACGAAATATTTGAGGCCCGCCTCCGCCGATCGCTCATCGGTGCGGCGATAGGAAGCGAGGACGTAGCTCGCCAGACTCGTCAGCTCGAGGCCCACATAAAGCGCGACGAGACTAGTCGCCGAGACCATCACGCTCATTCCGACGGCAGCAAAGACGATCAGCACCGAATATTCGGAGGAATGTTCATGATCGCGCTCGAACCAGCCTTGCGCAGCGATGATGGCGACTGCCGCGGCCGGGAACATGATCGCCTTGCCGAAGCTCGCGAAAAGGTCTTCGCTGACAAACCCGTCGAAGACGAGCCCGGCATGTGAGGGCGCGCCCACCAATGCGGCGGTAGCGACCAGCAGCAGGCCAACCGCAAGCCAGCTCACGAAGGCCGAACCGCGCCGTCCGGTGAACGCCGCGAGCATCATGAGGATCGTCCCGCCAATCGACAGGATGAGTTCCGGCAGCAAGGCCTCAAAACGGCCCATCAGCGCATGGCTCCATGTTCCATGTGGGCCGCCCCCTTGCCGAGAGTTAGCCCGGAATCGCTCCTGGGAACGACGCGCTCGAGCCGGGTCTGCAAGCGGCCGACATCATTGCGGATCGGCCTCAGGAAGCTCTCAGGATAAAGCCCCATCCAGAAGACCGCGAGAACGACCGGGGCGAGCAGCCACCATTCGCGGATGCTGAGATCGGCCATCGCGGCAGCGTCAGCGTGGCGCTGGGTGCCGAAGCAAATCCGCCAATAGAGCCAGAGCATATAGGCCGCGGCGAGGATCGTGCTGAAGCAGGCCGCGATCGCTGCCCAGGTCGACACTTGATAGGTGCCGACCATGCTGAGGAACTCACCGACGAAATTGCTGGTGCTGGGCAGTCCGATGCTCGCCATGGTGAAAATCATGAACAGGAGCGCATAGCCGGGCATGTTGTTGGAAAGCCCGCCGTAACGCGCAATCTCCCGCGTATGCAGCCGATCGTATACCACGCCGACGCAAAGGAAGAGCGCGCCCGAGACGAGGCCGTGACCGAGCATAACGAGCATGGCGCCTTCGATTCCCTGACGGTTCATCGCGAACAAGCCGAAGGTCACGAACGCCATGTGCGCGACCGATGAATAAGCAATCAGCTTCTTCATGTCCGTCTGAACTAGCGCAACGAGGCTCGTGTAGATCGCGGCGACGATGCTTAGGCCGAACATCAGCGGCACGAACTGCAGCGAACCGTCCGGGAACATCGGCAAGGAAAAGCGGATGAAGCCGTAACCGCCGAGCTTCAGAAGCACACCGGCAAGTATCACCGATCCCGCGGTCGGGGCCTGGACGTGTGCATCCGGCAACCAGGTGTGGACCGGCCACATCGGAAGCTTGACCGCAAAGCTCGCGAGGAAGGCGAGGAACAACCAGGTCTGCGCTTGCCTGGAGAAGTCATAGGCCATCAACGCCGGAATCGATGACGTTTGGGCCGTCGTCGCCATGTAGATCATGGCGATCAGCATCAGGACCGAGCCGAAGAAGGTGTAGAGGAAGAACTTGTAGCTGGCCTTGATCCGCTCAGTGCCGCCCCAGACGCCGATGATCAGGAACATCGGGATCAGGCCGCCCTCGAAGAAGATGTAGAAGAGGAACAGGTCCTGCGCGCTGAAGGAGCCCATGATGAGCGCTTCCATCATCAGGAAATAGGCCATGTACTCGGGGACGCGCTTCTCGATCGAGCGCCAGCTCGCGCCGATGCAAATCGGCATCAGGAAGGCGGTGAGGACGATCAGCATCAGTGCGATGCCGTCGATCCCGAGCGCCCAGCTGACGCCGCCGCCGAGCGGCATCTTCTCGACGAACTGCCACTGAGCGCCGTCGGGGGCGTATTGCGCCCACAGGTAAAGGCTGAGCGCGAACTCGAGCAGCGTGGCGACGAGTGCGGTCCAGCGAGCACCCTTGGCCTTAAGCACGAAGCAAAGCGCCCCCGCGATCAGCGGAAGAACGATCAGAATGCTGAGCAGCGGGAGCCCCGTCACGCTGCTGCTCATCGCGCCCACCAGATTGCCCAACTCGCCGCGCCGATCAGTCCGAGCAGCATGACTAGAGCGTAGGAATAAAGGTAGCCGGACTGGAAGCGAGCGGTGATGCGGTTGCCTAGGCCAACGGCATAAGCAGCGCCGTGCGGTCCGAAGCGGTCGATCGTCCCTTCGTCACCACCGTGCCAGAACAGTCGGCCGAGCCACAGCGCCGGCTTTACGAAGATCACATCGTAAAGCTCGTCGAAATACCATTTGTTCGACACGAACTTGTAGATGCCGGGGAAGGTCTTCACGAACGCGGCCGGAACTTCCGGATTGCGGACATAATTGTTCCACGCGATCCACAGCCCGAGCAGCATCGCGATCGCCGGCGAGAGCTTGACCCACAAGGCGGAATGCTCGGCCGCTTCCTGAAGCTCACGGATGAAGGCAACACTTCCGCGCCAGAAGGCCGGAGCGCGTTCGGGATCGACGAAAATGGTGTGGAACAGCTGACCGGCGAGGATCGCGCCGACCGCGAGCAGGCAGATCGGCACGAGCATGGTCAGCGGGCTTTCGTGCGGATGGTATCCGCCGCTGCCGACCTCGACCGCGTGCGCATCGTGCGCGCTGTCGCCATGTTCCTCCGACGGGTCCTCACGGTCGCCGTGGAGCGCATGTTGGATATGCTCGGACGCGGCCCAGCGGGGCTTTCCGAAGAAAGTCATGAAGATCAGGCGCCAGCTGTAGAAGCTGGTCATCATCGCGACGATGACGCCGAGCCAGAAAGCGATCGTGCCCGAGACGGTGCCGCTCGCCCAGCTATCCTCGATGATTGCGTCCTTGGACCAGAAGCCGGCGAAACCAATGCCCGTCCCGATATCCAGCCCGACGCCCGTGATCGCGAGCGTGCCGATCAGCATGACCCAGAAGGTGATCGGGATCTCCTTCCTGAGATCACCGTAGTAACGCATGTCCTGTTCGTGGTGCATGGCGTGGATCACGCTGCCAGCGCCGAGGAACAGCAGCGCCTTGAAGAAGGCATGCGTGAAGAGGTGGAACATCGCCGTTCCGTAGGCGCCGACGCCAGCGGCGAAGAACATGTAGCCGAGTTGCGAGCAGGTCGAATAAGCGATCACGCGCTTGATGTCGTTCTGCGCGCAGCCGACGGTTGCAGCGAAGAAGCAGGTGATCGCCCCGACCCAGGTGACGGTATGCATGGCGGTCGGCGACGCCTCGAACATCGGCGAGAGGCGGCAGACCATGAACACACCGGCGGTGACCATCGTCGCGGCGTGGATGAGCGCACTGACCGGCGTAGGGCCTTCCATCGCGTCCGGGAGCCAGGTGTGCAGCGGCAGCTGAGCCGACTTGCCCATCGCGCCGACGAACAGAAGCAGGCACAGCAAAGTCATGGTGTCGACGCGCATTCCGGCGAAACCGATCGTCGAGCCGGCCATTCCCGGCGCGGCGTGAAGGATCGCCGGGATCGAGACGGTGCCGAAGACAAGGAAGGTACCGAAGATGCCGAGCGAGAAGCCGAAGTCGCCGACCCGATTGACGATGAATGCCTTAAGCGCAGCCGCGTTCGCCGAGGGCTTATGGTACCAGAATCCGATCAGCAGGTAGGAAGCGAGGCCGACGCCTTCCCAGCCGAAAAACATCTGCACCAAGCTGTCGGCCGTCACCAGCATCAGCATCGCGAAGCTGAACAGCGACAAATAGGCGAAGAAGCGAGGCTGGCTCGGGTCCTCCTCCATATAGCCCCAGCTATAGAGGTGAACGAGGCTGGAGACCGTAGTGACGACGACCAGCATCACCGCGGTCAGGCTGTCGACGCGAAGCGCCCAATCGACGTTGAGCGTGCCCGAATGGATCCAGGTGAGGACCGGCACGACCTCTGCCTGCGCATTATTGCTAATGAACTGGAGGAAGATCAGCCAACTGAGAAACGCACCGATGAAGAGGGCGCCGGTGGTCACCGTCTTGGCGGCAGTCTTGCCGATCCAGCGGCCGAACAGACCGGCGACGATCGCCGCGATCAGTGGCAAGAAGACGATGAACAGGATCGGATGCATTAGCCGTGCATCCGGTTGACATCGTCGACCGCGATCGAGCCGCGGCGGCGGAAGAAGATGACGAGGATGGCAAGGCCGATCGCGGCTTCGGCGGCCGCGACGGTCAGGACGAACATCGCCAGTACTTGGCCGGTCAGATCGCCGAGAAAAGCTGAGAAAGCGACGAGGTTGATGTTCACCGCGAGCAGGATCAGCTCGATCGCCATCAGCATCAGGATGACGTTGCGGCGGTTGAGGAAGATGCCGAGCACACCGATCGTGAACAGGACGGCCCCGACGAACAAATAGGAGTTGATTCCGATCACAGCTTCATTCCCTCGCCGACGCCCGGATCGAGCAGCTTCACGGCCTCGGCCGGGTTACGGCGCAGCTGCTTCGAAACCTTCGGCGTGCGCGTATCGCCGCGGCTGCGGTGGGTAAGGACAATGGCTCCAATCATCGCCACCAGCAGGATCAGGCCCGCAATCTCGAATGCGAAAAGGTAGCGGCTGTAGAGAAGCTGCCCGAGGGCGACGATGTTCGGCTGGTGCGCCGCTGGAATTTGCCGGCCGGCAAGTGCCGGGCCCGCCTTGTGCGCAATCTCGGCGACAATGATCTCTCCGAGCAGCACCAGCGCAATGATGATTCCGAACGGCAGGTTGCGAGTGAAGCCGCTCCTGAGCGACGCGAAGTCGATGTCGAGCATCATCACGACGAACAGGAAAAGGACCGCGACCGCGCCGACGTAAACGATCACCAGCAGCATCGCGATGAACTCGGCGCCGACGAGCAGCATCAGCCCTGCCGCGTTGAAGAAGGCGAGGATCAGCCACAGCACGCTGTGGACCGGGTTGCGCGCGAAGATCACCGCCAGCGCCGAGGCGATGGTGAGCGTCGCGAACAATGCAAAGGCGATGGTGGCGATCAAACGGGGGACCCTGTTGCGGCGCGCTTATCGGTAGGGGGCATCGGCGGCAAGGTTCGCGGCAATCGCCTGCTCCCACTTGTCGCCGTTGGCGAGCAATTTGCCCTTGTCGTAAAGCAATTCCTCGCGCGTTTCGGTCGCGAACTCGAGATTCGGCCCTTCGACGATTGCATCCACGGGGCACGCTTCCTGACAAAGACCACAGTAAATGCATTTGACCATGTCGATGTCGTAGCGCGTGGTCCGGCGGCTGCCGTCCTCGCGCGGCTCGGCCTCGATGGTGATGGCGAGCGCGGGGCAGATCGCCTCGCACAGCTTGCAGGCGATGCAACGCTCCTCGCCATTGGGATAGCGGCGAAGCGCATGCTCGCCGCGGAAGCGCGGCGACGTTGGCGTCTTCTCATACGGGTAGTTGATCGTCGCCTTGGGCTTGAAGAAATACTTCAGCGTCAGCGCGTGCGCCTTCACGAACTCCCACAAAGTAAAGGACTTGACCCAATGTTTCATGCGTACCTCGTCAGCATCAGCCATCCGGAGACGAAGACGACGAACAGAAGTGAAAGCGGAAGGAAGATCTTCCAGCCGAGGCGCATCAGCTGGTCGTAACGGTAGCGCGGCACTGTCGCCTTCACCCAGCCGAACATGAAGAAGAAGATGCTCATCTTGAAGAAGAGCCAGAAAAGGCCAGTGAGCGCGGGGGTGAAGAAGAACCAATAGAGCGGCGCCCAGTCGACCGGCGGTAGCCATCCACCCCAGAACAGGATGGCGTTCAATGCGCACATCAGGATTACGTTGGCATATTCACCGAGCCAGAACAGCGCGAAGCTCATGGAGGAATATTCGGTTTGGTGCCCGGCGACGAGCTCGCTCTCCGCCTCGACCAGGTCGAACGGCGTCCGGAAGGTCTCGGCCATCGAGCTAATGAAGAACACGACCCACATCGGGAACAGCAGGAGGTTGAATCCGAACGCGTTGACGATGCCGAGGCCGAATCCCTTTTGCATCAGGACGATGCCGCTGAGGTTGAACGTTCCCGCGTAAAGCACGACGCAGATCAGGACGAAGCCGATGGAGACTTCGTAGCTCACCATCTGCGCAGCCGCCCGGAGCGCCGAGAAGAAAGGATATTTGGAGTTGGACGCCCAGCCCGCGACGATCACGCCGTAAACGCCGAGCGAGCTTGCCGCGAGGATGTAGAGCAATCCGACGTTGACGTCGGCGAGTACCACGCCCGGCGCGAACGGAACTACGGCCCACACGATCAGCGCGACGGTGAACGTCACGATCGGCGCGATCAGGAACAGGACCTTGTTCGCGCTGGTCGGGATGATGGTTTCCTTGAGGAAGACCTTCAGCCCGTCGGCGAAGCTCTGCAGCAATCCCCACGGGCCCACCACGTTCGGCCCGCGCCGAAGCGCCATCGCCGCCCAGATCTTGCGCTCGGCGTAGATGATCATCGCCACCGCGAGCATCAGCGGAAGTGCGATGACGAGGATTCCGATGACCGTGGCGAGAAACCACGCCCAGCCGTACGTCATGTAATGGCTGAAGAACTCGGTCATCCGATCGAAATCCCGACCTTGAGGACCACGACGAGAACGATCAGTGCGAGCGTGACGGCTGTGAACGCTTTGGACGTCACGACTTTCGACAGCCAATCGGGCAGAAAGGCGCGCGCGAAGTCGAAATAGACCCTATCGTCCTTCATTCCGCCGCCACCTCGTAATGCAGATTCTGCACCAGCTCCTCGGAGCACTGGCGCATGGTGGGACTGTTGCGGCAGATCGCGTTGGTCAGGAAGAAGTCCGCGATCGGATATCGAATTTGCCCTTCCGCTTTGGCGTTGAGCTTCGGGGGCGACCAGGTGAGGTCGATAAGCCCGTCACGGCCGAGCTCAGGATGTTCGGCCACCATGGCCGAACGAAGCTGCTTGAAGTTGTCGAACGGCAGCTTCTTGCCCGCAAGCTCCGAAACCGCACGCAGGATCGACCAGTCCTCACGGGCTGCGCCGGGCGGGAATGCGGCCTTCTCGCCACGCTGCACGCGCCCTTCGGTGTTCACGTAAGTGCCGTGCTTTTCGGCATAGGTCGCACCCGGAAGGATCAGGTCCGCCTGCCGCGCGCCATTGTCGCCGTGATGGCCAATGTAGACCTTGTAGGCGCCGGCGAGCCGATCCGCGGGCATTTCGTCGGCCCCGAGCAGAAGCGCCAGCTCCGGCCTGGCAACGTCGATGTCCGCGAGACCCCCTGCTTGAGCGTAGCCGAGCACCAGCGACGCCATGCGCGAAGCCGATGTGTGAACGACGTTGAAGCCGTTCCAATCGCCCTTGATCAGCCCGAGCGGGCCGACCAGCGCGAGAGCGGCGCCAAGCCCGCCCGCGGCAAGCGCGCCGGGCCCGACAATCACCGCGGGACGCTCGGCGCTCGCGAAAGCGTCCGTCACGGCCTCGGGCAGCTTGCCTAGCAGCTTCAGGTCGTCGCCCAGCCATTGGACCTTCATGCCGAGATCGAGCTTCGGCCCGATGGCGAAGATCTTGCCGCCCTTTCGCGCGACCTTGCGCACACGGGTCGCGATCAGCGGCGCTTCCCAGCGAATGTTGGAGCCAACGAGAAGGACCGCGTCCGCATCCTCGATGCCCGCGAGCGTCGAATTGAACGCCACCGCCGACCTGCTCGTACAGTCGTAGCTGAGTCCGGTCTGCCGGCCCTCCAGCAGGTTCGACCCCTGCCCTTCGAGCAGCTTCTTCGCGGCATACATCGTTTCGGCATCGAGCAGGTCACCGGCGATTGCCGCGACCTTGTTTCCGGCCTTCTTCACGCGCTTGGCGAAGATCTCGAGCGCTTCCTTCCAGCTCGCCTCGCGCAGTTTGCCGTTCTCACGCACCCACGGGCGGTCGAGGCGGTTGCGGACAAGCGCATCGACATGGTGGCGGGTCTTGTCGCTGATCCACTCCTCGTTCACGTCCTCGTTGATGCGCGGAAGGACGCGCATCACCTGCCGCTGGCGGACATCGAGGCGAATGTTCGACCCAACTGCGTCCATGACGTCGATGCCGGGCACGCGCCGGAGCTCCCATGGACGGCTTTCGAAAATCTGCGGCTTTTGCAGGAGGGCGCCGACCGGGCAGACATCGGCGAGATTGCCTGCGAGCTCGCTCGAGACGGTGCGCTCGAGATAGGTCGTGATCTGGCTGTCCTCGCCGCGGTAGAGCATGCCGATTTCCGGCACGCCCGCGACCTCTTCGGAAAAGCGGATACAGCGCGTGCACTGGATGCAGCGGGTCATCGCGGTCTTGATGACCGGACCCATATATTTGTCGTCGACCGCCCGCTTGTTCTCCTCGAAGCGGGAGAAGCTGCGGCCGTAGGCCATCGCCTGGTCCTGGAGGTCGCATTCGCCGCCCTGGTCGCAGATCGGGCAGTCGAGCGGGTGGTTGATGAGCAGGAACTCCATCACCCCTTCG